>Ga0214542_1001966_pt1 | contig 42606 bp, 18 predicted proteins | sample CNSS1metaG_FD_160096 | JGI IMG/M metagenome (GOLD analysis project Ga0214542, IMG submission 160096) | Root nodule microbial communities from cowpea collected in UCLA plant growth center, Los Angeles, California, USA - CNSS1 | ecosystem: Host-associated > Plants > Roots > Nodule | place: USA... | reverse complement strand
GTGGGGGGTGGGGGGCTGCGGCGGAGTGTAGTGGAAGTGGATGGGGTCTTGTAGGTGGCAGTTCTCCGGGACGTAGACGAGGGTTAAATCGGGAGCGGCGATTCCGTTGATGGACCAGAAGAGGTCGGCGTCGGGGAAGGTGTGGGGGAGGAATTGGGAGACTTTGTGGAGGAGGGGGGAGGAGGAGAGGGCGGAGAGGGGGCCGACGTAGACGGCGGGAGGGAGGTGGGAAGTGAGGATTTTGACGGCGGAGGGATGGGAGAGGGGGAGGATGCGGGATTGACGGATGAAGGTGAGGTCGGTGAAGCGGAAGGGCTCGTCCCGGCGGGAAGGCCATGCGGTGGAGAGGAGCGATTGGGAGGCGACGTTTCGGAGGTTGTGGAGAGGAAGAGGGGTGGAGGGTGTGGAGGGGATGCTCTCTTCAAGGGTTTCGGCCAGTTCCAGAACGTAGGGGTCTGAGGTGAAGGCCCTGGTAAGGGCTTTGGGTCTCACCAATTTCTTCTGAGAAATCCATGATGATGAAGAAGAAGAAGATGAAAAAGGGATCAAAGAACTCATTGCCGCCGGAGAGAATCCTACACCGTTCATCGTTTCTTCCTCTTACTATCCTCTGCTGAAGCTTTCAACTCAGATAGATACTAACTACAAACTATATATATATTTTTTACCTTATGAATCAACCAGTATATTTCGAAGTAACTCACTCCACCCAACTTCATTTTTCAACTCATGATGGATAATAATAGATAGAAGAAAATTTTTAACATTTGTTAAATATTTTTAATTTAACGTGGAATTGATGAACTTTTTCGTGGATTTGAAGCTGAGAAGTGAAAAATGAGAAGGGAGATTTCAATTTTCAAGCATAGGGAAGAAAACAAAAGGTGAAAAGGATGCAAAAATACACCAACCTTTGTATAATCAAATGATAGGAGCATTGTTAGTGTTATTTGTGTGATTCACTTATGATAATAACCTGAATTAAATTTAACCATACAACTGAGAAGTATTTTGTTTATAGGATGAGAAGACATCTTCAATTTTCTTTTCTAGAAAACTCAAGAGAAATAAATAAAAAAAACTAGAAAAAAAACTAGAATTAAAGGAGAGAAACCTATGATAGCCCAAAATAACTCATGGCACACCTGAAAAATAAATTATAACTCCTCTGATTAAAATAATTAGGAATTTTTTTAAATCTTGTTTTCTTTCATCTTATTCATGTCCTTTTAAATAAGTAAATATCCATATTAAAATCAGATAATATCTAAATATTTAACTACTAAATTATTAAAGTTGAATATATATATATATATATATATATATATATATATATATATATATATATATATATATATATATATATATATCATTGCTACACACATGAACCAGACCTAGTCTGTCCTAGAAAATCAGTTTTAATAATAAACAATATTTATATACTCAAAAAAGTAAAATAAGATGTATTTATGAGATAAAAAAAAACCAAGTAATGTGTAGTTCACTTGCAACATGTAGAAATTAAAAGCTAAACAATTTTGGTTGTATGGATTGGATGCTTAAGTTGAAAAGAGAGATGCGTAAAAACTAAAGAAGAAGTGAATTTAATTAGACTGTTAACATTTTTAGAATCATTAAAAGGTTTTCAATAATCACCGAATGCATTACCTTTATGACCTGAAATATATCATCTTCCTGAGAAATATTCGTGTGTATATATATATATATGAGAAGTTTAAAACATACTAAAATATATTATTATTTATATTAATATTCATCATCATCATCATCGTCATCATTGATCAAACAACAGATTATCGAAATCCGTAAAATAATTAATGCATCATGAAAGGGGTCTCTCTAATTCTCAGTTAGTCCACACCATGAGATGGTAAATGGTTCTGAAACACGTCGATTCGAGGTTCATCACAAGTCACAACAAACTCATCACCAGGAATGAACTCTTTGAAGCATGCGAGTCTCCCCAGTTCCTCAACTTCCTCAATCACAAGATCCAGTTTTGCAACTGTTTCCACAAGCAAAGATGCAAAGGCAGCAAAAGGAAGAGCCTCAGAGAACTCAAGGCTAGTGATTGCAATTTTACTCAGTTGGGGCCTCAGAGATTTTCGTTCTGATTCCTTTGTCTGTTCAGTGGTAACCCTTTTGTTCTTCCACTCCAGCAATGCCGAAGAGTCCGTTTTAACACTTGAAAGTGAGGTCTTTCCATGTCCAACTTGTTCAGCAGCTATTTTGAACATGTTGCTCGCTTGGTTGTGCCTGTGTTTCGGGCCCAAGAAGAGACGAGGTTGAGATTTTATGGCAGTGTTCAGATCCTGCAGGGCCTCGTGCAGATGATCAGAGAGTATTTCTGGAGAACAATGGCGCCGATTCCTTATGCTGTTCGAAAGTTCTATCAGTACTTTCGATACCTCTGCTGCAAGTCGAATGCAAGGGTCCTTGAACATGGCTCTCACCGATCGTGGTGTCTGAAAACATTTTCAAATGCAAAATTTCAATTGTCTTTTTCAATAAGAGATTTAGAATATAATATAATGTTGATTGAACTTTTTATCAAATGCACCTGAATTTCTGTTCTCAAACAGCCATGCAGGGCCACCACAGTATAACCAAATTGACGCAGAACAGCTCCAACTTTCACATATTGCTGCCATGGAAATCTGTGACAGTACCTAGAGTGCCTTGGCTCCCAACTTGCATGCAGTGCCTGCACAATTCAAAAAAGAACTGAGTGATTCTCTGCATTCAAAGAAAATGAATGTGTTTGAATGAACTGATTTTAATACATGACTCACTCACTGTCTTACCAGTGTTTCATCAATGGATTTTGAATCCAAAACAGCCTTATAACCTTTGTATATTGGATCCTCAGACAATTTTATATCTCCAGATCCTTCTAGCTCTCCATAGAAGTATTCATTCACACAAGCTGCAACGTTTTAATTACCTTCAATGTGTTAATTTCACGAGAAATGAATGGTAAAGAAAATACGTATCACTAACTTTTACCTTTGATTTGATCATATAGCTGAGTAAACTTTTTACTATATGATAAGAAGTAAAATAGAGAACTAAAACTGGTATGTATATGATTTCAAGAATCTCTATATAGCAGGTTATTAACTGTTTTTTCACACATTCAAACATACTTAATCAGAGTAATAATCTTAAACTATGAAACAGAAGATGTGTGCAGATACAGTAAAAATGATCAAATCCAGATACTATTTCTCTTAAGTCTGATGAGTAGTATTAGAAATTTGTGTACCTTCTATAGATTTGGCAAGGCCTTCAAGCTTGTAAACAGTGGAATTATGGAGGTCTTCTCCAGACCAATTTGGAAATACCAGTAGACTCATGAGAAGGCAAACAGCACAGCCTATGGCAATGGTGTATACACGCTCATGTGCAATCTTCAACACATTATCAACCCGGTAACTTGACACAGCAATAAGGTTGAAAGTCAAGAGAAATATAACTATACCATAGTCATAATTCTTCTTGATATACGGAATAAACCTGATATAAGTAGCTAGAGCTCCTGCAATAACAGTATTAACTTTTAGTCATCATCACAGGCTCATTTTATGCTAATGATCATTTTTCTCACTCCATTAAAAAAACCCAAGAATGAAGTGAATTAACCAGAATGTTAACACTGGTAGAATCATTAAAATAACCCTTTTGATCAGGAACATCAATTTCAAGTTCTATGCACCTATAAGAAAAACTGCAGCTCCGATGATGATAGCTTGAGAGGCTCTGGCACATGCATTTGCAATATACCCAACAATAAATGCCAATAATCCTGCTAACAGTGTTCCCAATCCTCTGTTGAGTCCTTTGCACAAAGTTGCCCCTGGAACCAGACAAAGATGTTAAGGTCATCCAAAACATTTCATGCAGCAAGCAAGGGCCTTTTATTGTACATAAGAAAGTACCAAGTAATGAGAGTAGTTAATTTTGGTCACAAAAATCTGATATTTAAGAGAATTACTTGCCTGCTGTGAATTCCAACACAACCACCACAGTCATGACAGCCCAAATAGCACTCTGTCCAATGGTCTTGTAAAATGGCTCCAACAAGTACAACAGAGAAACCAGAGTGAGGGACAAGCCAACTTTGAATGCATGGATCAACCTTCTTGGATCTTCACGCCCCACCCTCCATGTAGTTTGCCATGCCTTAGTGGGAATTCTCGTTACCCTCTCACCAAAAACATGCACACGTTTCTTCCAGTTACCATTCATTATGCAACTATCATTTTCAACCATTTGCATTTCCTGGCCAGCATAAACTTTGGGAACCATTATCAAGTTATAGCGTGAGACGACACTATAGTAGAGACCGTGACAACGTAGAAATGCAACAAGTTTGGCTTCTGAGGAGGTGTTTCATATTGCAGTAGCCATAACACAAGAAATAGTTTTATAAAAGGGAAAAAGAACTGATATTTTTGTCATTTTGTGGGTTAATGGGGAGTCTAGATGCATGAAAGAGAAACCCCAAGTTTGTCCATGAAGCAAGTGTGAACTTTATAAGGAGGGTGAAAGGTGGAAGCTGGCAATGTCATTTCTACCTTCACGTGTAATCCATTAAAGTGGCAATGCTTTAAACTGAGTATCTCTCTCAAGTCTTAAAAAGTTGAAAAAGAGAAGAGAACTCCAATTACACAGGTACTATTTTTTGTGGTGACTGGTTCCCTGTTACCTTGATGATTATATTTTTATGGTGGTCAATATTGTGAGGGAACATGTAAGCCATTAAAATTCGGCAGAGAATGCTTCGAATTTTCTCCACCACAACATGTAAATTATATGTAGAAATACTTGAATTTGATGCTGAATATGGTGAAGGTGACAAGTTGCACCGACCAAGTTACGTACATAAAAGTACTATGCAGAAATTAAGTGCCGGTGCAATATTTGTTTGCAAATCCCAGTTTAAACTGTCTGCTTCTTCTGGTTGACCTAACTCTAACTCATTGAGGTTGTAACTGAGTCACATTTGCAAAGCAAGAAGCTGCTAGTGCATGTAATTCTTCATTGAATCATTTAACATCACGTAGTTAGATGTTGTTAATTTGAAATCAGAACTCAGGTATAGATTGATCAAGAATCTAAGCACGTTACAGATCTTGAATTACCTAATAATTTTTGGTTGATAGTTTAATTTCATTGGCATTAAAGAGTGCTGCTGCCAGCTGCAATATGGCACTGTGCAAATGATAGAGTGATTGTGGCATTCAAAGGTGTTGTTGACTCCTTGAGCTTCACGGGAATGCAACCAATAATAGCCATAACATGGTATGAATATATTTGATATTTAAGGTAGCTTTTTTGAATGTAAATGTAGTCCTCAAACAGCTGGGGTAACTTGATTTTGTTTCTTTTTCTTTTGTTTTGTTATATTAGTAAGCGGTTCTCTCGTGCATTTCCAACTTCTTCATGACTCCATCCGTTGGAAGCTTGAGATTTCAACATCTGCCTCCATAAACCAATTGCCATCTGTATTCTTCAATTTTCTCCAACATGTTAGGAGAGGGATAGGTCCGATTCTTTCATTTTGGTGTGGAAATTTTTTTTATCCAAAATGAGATCATCCTTGCGTACTATTACATAAGTCAACAAAAGTTTAAGCCTCACACAAACCTATCTCGTTTATATTGTCAGGCCTTGTATAAGAATAAAAACTCAAACTCTTTGTTTTGAAAAAAATGTTAAAAATAACTGAGTGTAAATCTATATTTCATGAATTTGATAAAATTAAATATCATATAAAAAGAAGAAAAAATAGATTAGTAACGGTATAGAATACATTTGACTTAATTATCCTATAATCAAACATTTCCGATTCATTTAATTTTTAAACCTCTTAAACGTTTAAGTAAAACATCAAATTCCATTAGTTTGTACTATTTTGTTTTAGGCTTATCAACCAGTTTTAGGCTTATTAACCACAAATATGCCATTTTATTGAATTTTGCACAAATTTTAAAAAGATTTAGGATACAGCAAATCACAGAGCGTGGCCTGAGAAAAATAAACGAGAGGTAAAATACCGTGCACCCTTGGTGTGTTTTCTAAATACTGCTTATTTCTTAGTCTCGTGCCCAGTAACCATGCAATACAGAATACGTATCAAGGAATCGAAAGACCGAACAGTATTTGATGGCAAATTAACATTTGTTGCGTTAATTCAAAAGTCTTTACTCATATTCAATTATTTATGTTATAATCCTTGATTAGTAGTGCCTTCAAAACACTTCTTTTCCTATTTTCCTATTTCTTATTTTCTAGCTAATAACAGATACTCAGAACAAAGCTTTTAATAAACTATTCTTGATCATGTTCACGCCCCACCGCAAAGACTACGAACTTCCCCCAAATGTACGAATTCTCTGTTCGATTGGAACCCAGCAGCATGGACAAACAGCTTTGCCATTTCTCCCATACTCTTCACTGCAACTGGCACACATAACTTGGTGTGCACATGGCAAGAAAACTACGGAAACCTGATCTTTTCCACATATAACGCATTCTCTATCAGTATTACCGGCGGCTTCTTTTCCAGAAAAATCCGGCACGTTATCTAATTCTTGCAGAAGCTTAGCAATTATCTCTGTGTGGGGCTCTGCATCCTCAGACTCGCTTGTAGGCAAAATAGCCGACTGTGCAGATGCTTTAAGACACGAAATCTCCTGCTCCAGTCTTAAAAGATCGTCCTTGCGACGCTGGAAATCTATCTCCATCTTCAGGCTTAAAGCCTTAAGGTTTCTTTTTCTATTAGCCTCAGCTGCTTCCATAGAACGGCGTTCCTCTTCAATCAGTGCTAAGGCTTCCTCCTTAGCCTTTAACTCTTCACCCCTCATGACCTGTCATAAGGAATTATTACGCAGAATAAAGGATTGAAGACAAGCATATGTTCTGATACACAAATAGTTTAATTATAAAGTAAGTTCGGGAAAAGAGGACTACCGAGCAGAAAATTAAGAAAGCACTAGAGAAAAACTGCCATTTTCATGGAAAAGAGGTTGAATGGTTAGAAAGTTGCATTGAGTGCATTCAATGCGGACAAAACTGTATCAATACTAATCGGTCAGAATGCAAAGAACTGAAGAAAATTTAGGCATATCCATGACAAATATTCATATGATTCACTTTCTAGATTACGAATAAGAAGACACAACGCGTGTGTGATCATCATAGACTAAAAGACATTAATTCTTCACACATCCGTCAACAGGCATATATACACATATACACACGGCTATACCTGATAATTTGGAGCCCTTTTCTTAATTAACGTGAGCAAATCAAGAATATTAGTATAATTGATAAATTCATTCAAGAGAAATCACTTCAATTTTGGCTGATTTAAAATAAAAATAACAGACAAAGCATATAATCCAAAAAACACCATGCATGTGTATATACATTTATACACATCCCAAGAAGCATATGCACACGCAATGTACGAGAGGAATTCAAAGCACCCTGTTGAGATTGTAGGTGCCGTTCTGTGCCTTGCCCAAATATCCAAGTCAGATACGTGTCTCATTGAACAAAGCTCCTCTTTTTTGCTTTTGATGATTCAATGTACATACACTGTTCTGTTACAAGCACAGACATCCTAATGTAATGGACAAAAAAAAAAAACCACGACAATTTTATGGTAAATACTACACCAAACCAGTAATATACAAACGCAAACTCAATCAACATTAGACAAGTGTCAAAATCACTTAACAAACTCCAAATTCAGGTTAGATACATTCAATGGTTCATCTGAAAATAGTTCAAAGCCATTATGCAGAAAATGTAGATTTCAAAATCGTATGAGCAAACCTCAGCTTCTTTTGCACGTTGTTTAATCTGAGCCAACTCTTCCTGTATCTCCAAAATCTTCTGCTTTTCATCTGAAATATCCTGTTTTATCTTCGCTTCCTGTTTTTCCCAAGCCAGAAGCTTCTTTAAGCACTTCTTCTCCCTTTTTGCAATTTGCAAGCAGCTTGCGACATACTCTGATGCACTTAGTTTACATGCTTCTAACTCTGCTTTGATTTCAGCTTTTTCCGTCTCAAGTTTCCCAACTCCTGCAGTTGCTAGATCCATTTGACCACAAGCCTTTCTCAAGGCCTCCTCCATTTCTAAGAGTCTCACCATGGTAGGGTCCTCAAGCTCCTCATCTGCCTCTTTCCCCTTCTTCAGTCTTTGATTCTCCTCTCTTTCTATCCTGAATGTTTTCAGCTCAATTAGGTAGCTGTTTAGCTTTCTTGCGGCTTGGATTGCCTTCTCATGTGCCCAATCTTTCCGCTCCTTGACCTGTTTCTCAAGATCCTTTATCTGATGCACTAGAGTGACTATCACCGAATGCTTCTCATCTTCTGCCACAAACTCCAAGTTCTCATCAATATTTAGATCATGAAATTTACTCAGCACCGACTTCAAGTCATCATGGCCATTCATATTGAGAGAATCACCAGGCAGATCACCAAGGACTGCAGACACAGAAGCAGATGAAGAGTCCAATTTCGTAACAGTCTTAACGGCAGGAAATTTTCCTTCATTTGACTGCACATGTTTTGAGTTGGCCCTGTATCCATCAGCAAACGCTACAACATTGCTTTTCAACGAACAAATCATGGCAGGAGTAAGATCAAATTTTTTCGGGAATTCAATGTCTCTCTGTAAACGTAAAGTCATCTCCTTACCACAAAAGAACCCTTTCAAAGGAATATCTGAGCCTCCCTCTTTTCTAAATCCCCCTTCCTCGTTCTCAAGCTCGGTTAACGGAGGAGGACACATGCTTACAAAAGGAACATGGATGGTAATTGCCTTTAACACATTGTAATCGCTCATGAGGAGACACCACATAGCATCACCCTTGCCTAACTCGAGTCTCACTTCTTGCAACAAAGACACAAGATTCATCAGAGTGTGCTCCTCTAGCTTCTTCAAATCAGAGAACGCAGGCTTCAACTCATACATGTCCAAGCTCCCCTTTTCTAAACAAGACAAGGTGTTGTGCAGAAGGTCTGTCGCCAAATCGTTGGCGCCATAACAATAAACATTGTACAGAATCGCTTTCACTGCAATATCCTCGTTGTGCCCCAAAGCAACAAGCTTTGACACAGTATCGTTGTATATAATTTCCATGCGTTTTAATGAAATGTCTTTCAATTGAACCTCATTGCACAAAAACCAATTGGATGAGTCAACATTAGGGTTTGAATCAGAAATGGGACCCTTGACGTCATAGTATTTATAGGGCACCATCCATCCATTGTCCGAATTGGAAGATGAGTCTTTCATCCAAATTGCTTTCCAATTATCTTGATTGTTTGTGTTCTTCACACTGAAACCCATATTATTATCATAATTTTGTGAATGTGAAGTAATTCAACACAACGAGATAAAGACGAAATGAAAATAAAAATGAAAAGGAATAAGAATAGTAACACTCACACGGGACTATCGGAGAGAATATTATCACTGTAATTCATTGCCCTCTTCTATATGTCCCGTTGAAGATAGAAGAGAGCAATGAAAATCTGAGTGCCGAGTTCAGCTTGTATCAGTTCTATCACTCAAGTTCAGTGAAGTTCAGTGAAGCTCAATGCCACCGCAAATTTTCGTTTCGGGTTTGGTCAATTTATAGCTTTCTCTATGTGGGCCCTCACCTTCAAAAATATTTGGGCCAGCCTTGACTATTGCTTTTAGCACCTCCGGAATTATTTTCCACACTTCCCTATCCCACTGAATGCCGAAAATATTATTACACTTTTCTTTTCTTCTAAAAAGGCTATTAATGTATTTTGGGAAATATTGGCAAATATATATTACAGTATTAATTTCTGAAATACATTATATAATATTTGATCGTTTACTCTCTGCTCATTATGATATTATCAAAATTGTATTATTAAATAACAATCCCATTTTTTAATTTTAAAATGTCTTTTTTTATATATTTTATTGACAAATTTTAATACATAAAGGTACCTATAAATCGTGATCTAAAACACAAAATCGGAGAGTAAAATGAATAAAAATAGGCAAAATCATTAAACAAGTCAAAACTCCATGCACCAAAATGAAAGAACCAGGATCTTCAAATCCTTGCAAGCTTCATTGATAACACTTTACACAAAAGGATAAACATGAGGTAACAATGATGCTAAGAGATATAATACAATTGATGAATAAAGAATATTAGCACAGAAGGATAAATATATTTCACCTACTTGATGAAAGATAAATCAAATGAAATTTAACATAGAGAGAGTAAATTTCTAAAAAATTGTACAATTGTTCCAATTTATAGAAAATTTGTTTATTCCTTTCTAAATTCTCAGTTTTAATTTTAAATTTAGTTCATTTCATTTAATAAGTAGTTTAAAAATTATTTTTCACTTATCTCAATTGACTTTTATCTTTATTTATATGTCTCACTTTCTTAACAATTTATCTCTTAATAGATTTTATACTTAAAATTCAAATTGGATGTGGAAAGATAACAAGGTAATGTAAAGTCATTACTACGTGTCTACATAGTTTCAGTTTGAAACTGAAAAATTAGTTTTTTAAGTAATTTTTCATTTATGTTTCAAATCTGTACGATAATATTTACATTTAAACATATTATATTTTCTAATATTAGGATGTGGTTAGTGTTTGCATTATGTGTTACATTTTACTTGTTTAAATCATTTCTAAAATATATTTTTAAAAGGGCTAAATATATTTATAATTTATTGATTTGCATAATTAAAATTTGTCTTTGTCATAAATTTTAATATATTTTAATTTTTAAATTTTAAAAATAAATAAATATAATTCTTTTATGTGTTAATCAACATTTTGAACTGATATTTGAGTTAGGATACGTAAATAGTGTAAATAATTTATATGCAAGTTCAAAATATTATTTAACATGTCAATAAAATTTGAGGTATTTAAATAAAGTGCATCAAAACTTAACACATAAATTTCAATTTTATGTCAAAATTTAAAAAGTAAGAATATATTTATATTAAACCATAAAATGAGTTTAGAAAATAATTTTGGGAGAAAATCGAAGAAAACTATATTTACTTCTTCCCCATTCAAGTCCAATAGTTTAGTTCCCAAAGTATATATGCATTTTTGTTAATACTTTATTCTATTCCTTCATACTCCGGAACCCATAACTTTTTCCTTTCTATCACTTATTCTTTCATAACTTTTCTTCCGTAGATAGTTATTATTCTATTAGGATAAGAACTACTCAATTTATTTAGGTATATAAAAAATGTATTACGTGTGGGACGAAATTATTACTAAAAATAACATAAAGAAGGAAGATGAACAGGGACTACCGGGCTAAAAAGTGTTTAAGTTAAAAATATTTGTGTAATATGTTTTTTTTTGGTTGGAATTGATTTTTTTATTTCGTTATTTATTATTCCATTGTTAAGGTATTATTTTGATATCATGTAGTGTCAACTTTCATGAAAATAACTCAGTATCTTCAAATATCACACGTATAATTCAAAAGTAAAAATAAATTTTGGTGATTGAAAGTGGTATTATTAATGGTACATTCGATTGTTCCCGAGTAGAAGATAGGATAAAGAGAATATAATGGATTTGACCAATCCACCAAATCTTTCGTCAAATTTAGCAAAACAACAATGCTTTTATAGGAAACATGAGAGGAAATTAATGATTAATTCTTTCATCTTACTCAGACAATTTTTCTAAATTATTGAGTTTCGATTAAGTTGAGTAAAATAAATAGTAAAATATATCGTACTTTTTGAAGAAGTTAAATTCCCTTTTCATTTTGGAAATATATCTTTCTAAAATATTTTGAAAAAGAAAATAATATTTTTCTAAGAGGCTAACACTTGTTATAACTAAACGTGTTACATATAATATATTTCAACAGAAACGAGTCTCTTATTCATTTAAATTTAGAATAAATCCATTTAAATGGATTCAAAACAACATAGATTTGAATTAGTACGGATATAATTTCAAATTTTGAATCTTTTGCCTGTCTTGTATAATTCTAAAGAAGTGAGTGAACAAGATGAAAACACAAGACATCTTCAAAAAAATTTCAAGACCACAACATTTTCGTTATACTAGTGCAATGTTAATTGTTAAAATCAACATACATAAACAACTTTTCCAGATGAATTTTTATTTCTCTATCATCGTTTTATACCAGTTGTAGCAGCCCTTACTTTTGCCAAATAATTTCGAATTCAAATTGTTTATTGTAACAAAGAATTTATATGAATATCACTATTAAAAAAATTATTAATGTTATGAATAGTTGTATTATTCAAAAGCTTAGCCATGTTTATCTCCAAAGTGAAGAGTGTACATTCAAAAACCGATAATGTTAAGGGTGGGAAGAAAATGAAATAGAAAAGAATGTAATTTTTTTTTGGGAAAAGGGAGAGATTGGAATTTTGGTAAAAGAAGTGAGACAGAGAGGACCACAATTTTAGATTAAGAGCCATCATCCTTATCTCTCATCTTGTATCTTAGTAATAATAATTCCGTAGGAAAATGTTAAAGGTGGTCCTTTACTGCTTCACTACATCATACATACTCATGGACTTTTCTGAGTTATTAGAAACAGGTATATAAAGAATTAGTATTTTTTTAACTTCAAAATCTCGAAACAAGTAATTTCTTTTTATATAATGGTAAACTTTATCACATTTATCTCATACTTCAATTATTTCATGTACAAAACAATTAAAACTTTAAAGAATTAAATATATATTTTTCCTTTAATTTTAAATTTTTAGTAAAAATCAAAAATAATATTTTTTTTTAAATTTCAGACTAATTTAGTCTCTCAATTTTAGAAATACATGAATTTAGTCTTTTTAACTCAATTTTGTTACATAAGTTTAGTTGAGATTTCAAACATATGTCATAATAACATCTCAACCAACAAATGTAACAAACAGTAAATAGTATAAACAATTTAAATATCATCATGAAACGTGTTTAAAATTTTAAATAAATTTAACAAAATTGAGTTAAATTGACTAAATTCATGTTTTGTACTTTTAAAATTGTTTAGAATAATCTAAGTATGAATCAAAGTCCTACATTAGATAAAATAAATAAAATTAAACATCATATAAGAATAAAGACGCATAATATCATTATTTTAAGATTTGATATTAAAAATTAAATATTTTATATATGTAAGACTATAATATATATATATATAATTCATTAAAAATTGAAATATTAAATTAAATCAAAATTAAAAAAAAATACTAAATCTAATTTATCATATTTAACTTTAGAATATGATAAAATATGACAAAGTGCGTTCTACAGCGCTGAAATCTTAGAAGAGGAATCTAAAGAGTGTTGGTAATTATCTTAGGTGGACTCGAGAGTAGGACCAAAACAACTGAATACCCTTTAAATTAATATCTGTCGTATCTAACATATTTTCTTGGCCATTATTTTTCTCGAAATGTCCTCGTACATATGCTATAACTCTCTCTATCTCTCTCCACTTCAGCAGTAACAGTTGACAAAGGCGTGTGCTTGCCCCCACCTGGGACTACACCATTCTATTTAATCTCATTTCTTTTTTGCTTCTCTTCCATCTTCTTCTTCTTTATTCCTCCCTTTTCATTTCTTTCATGCATGGCTTCCTAAGGGAAACAAAACTTGTCGTTTGACTGTTACGTTAACCCGTCTGCAAATTTAGTTCCTTTCACAATCTGCTTCATAAAAGGTTTCTCTCTTGCCCTGATTCTGCTGCTATTAATGCCAAGTTATAGTTCATTTTCCATGCTTTCTTATGCCATCGTCATGTTTCAGGTTTCAGTTTTTTCCAGGAATTGTTCAATGGGAGGAGAAAGAGTTTTATTCTCTACGTAGAGTTTGGTAAAGATAGTATCTTGAGATAATGCCGGTTCCACTTGCCCCCTACCCCCCGCCACCTCCATATACGCCTCCACCAAGTGGTATCTTTTCTTTCTCTTCTCTTTCTTTCTTTCTTTCTTTGCTCATTCATGTTGGTGGTAGAATGATAACACAATTATTATTTCCATAAAAATCAAAAGTCCAATTTTTGCTTGTTTTGAAGACCAAGTCCCTTAGAACGATTCCCAGATATAAAACAGAAATGCTCAATTCACCCAAAGGAGGGAGCGGAGAATGAAATTTCGTTTCCCAGATGGAATATTGAACAAGAAGATGTGTTTAGTACAGTTCTGTGTTTTCCATTTTGAAAAATTGGACCTTTATTAATGACACGATGAATGCTAGAACATTCATTGCCATGGCATCAAAGAGAAGGGAAAAAAAAATGGTCATTTATTTAATACTTGCGAATAACTTATGTCAAAAGATTCCTTAACTAGGTCCGCAGAGTCAACTTGTCTGTTCTGGGTGTAGAAACCTTCTGCTTTATCCAGTTGGAGCCACCTCTGTGTGTTGTGCTGTTTGCAATGCAGTCACAACCGTGCCACCACCTGGTACGGTGCACTTTCTCTCTGTAATTCTTGTTATTTAGGAAGTTCAACTTGTTACCTATTCAAATTTTTTGAATCAACCGAGTAAGATGAAATCATAAGCATTTGTTGCATATGCACAGAAATGGCCCAGTTAGTGTGTGGAGGCTGTCACACTTTACTCATGTACATCCGTGGAGCCACAAGTGTGCAATGCTCTTGCTGTCACACAGTCAATCTAGCTTTGGAAGGTATTAAACCATAAACAGCTTGATGAAATTTGGATTCTCTACTGAATTCTGAATTTTCTGTGTTGTTCTGTGTTATTATTTGAGTCATTACTTTGTATGTATCAACATTGTAACAGCAAATCAGGTGGCACATGTCAACTGTGGGAACTGTAAGATGCTACTGAGGTACCAATATGGAGCAAGATCCGTGAAATGTGCCGTTTGCAGTTTTGTAACATTAGTTGGGGTCAGTACAATCTCTTCTTTGGTTAATACTTTACAGTGTCAGATTCAAAAGTACTTTTTTTTTATTAGAGCAACCGTGTAATTTTGTTATGCATTCTTCCTTTCTTAGCAACTTAGTGCGATAATTTGACCTGCATTCTTATATGCATCTTGCTTACACTGTTGTTACCGAATGATGCAGGCCTCAACAAGTACTGCTGAGCAGAAATTCAGTACTTAAATGGTTGAATCGTTCTTTAAAATGGGTTGCAGGCACCACTACCTTGGTTTTAATTGTTACAACTCATCACTCTTGAGGAGTAACGAGTGCATATGTGATATCAGAGAAAATTTTCCCCTCAAATGTATGAACTGTTTTTCCCTTTACTGAAATAATTAAATAATTTTGGTATATTGGTGTACCATGTACTGCTTTATTTGTAAGCAGTGTAAGCCTCTTAAGGAATCGATGTCGCCCCAACAGTGTCAATGTCAGTGCAGTTTTATATAGTTCTCCAATATCGAAGGTAGTGTCTTCCTAAAAGATACTTTGGAATAACTATTTGTGATAAGATTATTGATTCTGAGTGCTTTAGAAAATTGGCATATCTTTAGATAAGGTTTATCTTCCCTTGCTGATACTTGGTTTATGAAGCTTGAAGCAGAATCAAACACATCATTTGTTTCTTTCATGTAGCATTTTAGTTCCTCTTGAATCAACCAAAGATCCTCAAGAAAAAGAGTAAAATTTCTAACAGAACTTATCCTTCATCAGGATGGGGTTGTAAAGAACACAAAGATGCCAACAAATTTATATAAAAAGAGAGGTTAAAAAGGAAACGAAAAAACCAATCTTATCTCTGAATCGCAACATGGTCACCCTTTTTGGTAGATTAACTCAAGAAACGTGTTTTTCGGCATTCAACTTGAAGCGTTATGAGGTAGAAAAAACCGATGAATGTGAATACTGATATGGACATCTCTTCTTACGTTAGTGGTTTCTTTGATATTGCCCCGTGTTCTCCAACAGCCTTGAATATGTCACTGCTCACTCGGTTTAATAGTCGTGTTCCACTCGTTTTAAAATGTCGCATTCAATGAAAATTAGTCTTTGGTAAGTATAAGACGTGCATCATGAGGTTAAGACTTAAGGTAGTCGTCTCTTCACTATTTCTCGTGTGTTGCTACATACTATTATAGTCATATAACAAGTGCTTGTGACTGTGGCTGCAACGCAGTATCTTCTCAATCAGATATGAGAGTTCGCTCAGTTCTATTATCATTGATGAAAAAAAAATCAGCATTATCATTGAATTCTAGACTTTTTAAGTAAGAAATTCAAATGATAAATCACTTGCAGCAACAATTTTTTCAATTACCATACTTTATGGTAGCAATATCAAAACATTTTCTCGCAAATTTCGTCTAATTTCCTATTTTCCACTATCGCAATTTAACTCCATATGAAATACCACCTTGAACGACCTTCATCTATCATCCTTCAGGTATACATATTCGTGTAGCAGAAACTAACATCCCCTTACCTATAGGGTTATGTTAGTTGACATCATTTCCTATTCTTACCAATTTTTCAGATATCCCTTACACACAGTAAACAAAATATATAATTCTAATCATTAGGCCAATTGTTCTAACTAGGCCAACCACCTTGGAATTACACACCAATCCAGAAGATTAGTAAAGGTCGAGAATCTTGCATTCAAACAAGATTTTCAACCTTGAGCAGAAGTGCTGAACAACAAACAGATAACTCCGTATTCTTTAAACATTCAGATGGTACGCCGATATCGATGGCAACTTTTCTCAGATTAAATTTCATTTAATTAATTTAATAAGTATAGCAACAGTTTAAGCATTAGCTAATAGTAGCCAGAAAGGAATTAGCAAGTACAAACTGTCACAATTAGTTTGAAGAATAGCACGTCCAGGATTTCAGTACTTAATGGAGACTACCATAATTCACAAGATTTCATAGCTTCTTTGTGGATCTCACACGTGGTCCTCTCAGCCAAGATACCCATCTATGTTACTCAATGTCTAGCAAAAACAATCGCCAGACCTACAAATCTGACAGCCACCGTAATGTAGCTTGGACATGAGATTTGGAAGTTAAATTTGTTGGGAACCATTACCTTCTTTAAATTGTACATTTAACTCCCACAAGCTTTCATCAAGTGTAGCAATTCCCAAACATACTCATAGCTAGTAAAAAGACAGCTAAATTGCAAAAAGGAACCATGAAGTAAAGCCCAGTTAAAATGTTAGTGTTTAACTACAGATTCCACAGTATGCACAACTAAACAGAAAAAGCCGAATGAACCAATATCCGAACCAATGTTTACTACAATCTGCCTTGGTGTTCCACACAATGAAGAATAATTTTCCCATCTAATAGGATTTGTTTGTTCACTCTGACTTCCTTGGTCCCCTTCTTCGATTTAAACCTTGCCTGTGTTTTATGATGATCTTCTCCAAGTACTTCTGGCGTCACTGACAATACCTCTTCAAGGAATTCATCTGCCAAATCTCCATCTTCGTCCATCCTAAGACGCTTAGCATACCAACCCAGACCCTGATGAAGAGAAACACAACAGCCCAAAAATATTAAACACCTGCTGGCAGTAAATTACTAGACAAGGGAAAATTTATCTGAACATGATACTCCCAGACTTAATTACTAGGCAATGGAGACAAAAGAAAATGTAAGAGGCACAAGCATAAGGTCATGAATGCCCCAAAATCCCTAGTTTGCAACTATATTTCCCCTCCCCTCTTTCATCTATCATTGATTGGAGTCGTGTGTTAACTTAAAGCTGTTTATTTTTTCCTAACTCGTACATAGTACGTCCAAATGTTGTGACTGTAATAATAGAAGCTATCCGCCAAATAGGCTGGGCATAAAAAAAGCTGTAATGACAACTCCCAATCATGAAACAAGGATAAGATTCACTGATCATGAGCAGAACAGACCTGATAGCTACTTTTGAAACAAAATATGGTACAAAGCGAACTGTCTAAGAATTTGCCATTACCGATTCAAGTTTTAAATAATCCCCTCCCCATACTCGTCTTTGAGTTTGGGTTAAGGAATGTTAAGTACATCCATTCATGCAATCAAGTGAGGGACATTGACGGCAGATTTAAACTCTAATATTATACGTAGATGAACTAATTCCAGTGGAATATGATAAGAATCACCCCTCCGCCAATGGTAGGACACCTCCAACCTAATTTTGCTATGTTAAAGTACAAATAAAAGCCAAATGCTGTCAATTTTTACAAAAGTGTTCAGCTTCCCCTAGCAGCTAGAAAAAAGAGTGATCCTCATTAACAGCACAAAGTAAGAAAATAAAGACAAAAGCAGTTATCCACATTGGCACTGCAACATTACAAAGTCATACCAATCTACTATTTTCCTGAAGAAATCAGATATCATAACATCCTCTCAAGATAACTGAAATAATAGATCTTGAATTTCAGCTTCGGAGGTAGGAAGTCCAAGAGAAAACAAAGGGCTGGATTATCTTTCCCAAACACAAACATTATAAGATACTTCTTTTAATCTCAAATATAAGAGAAAAAAAAGGTTGAGAGATGGATTTAAGTATAAGCAAATTTCAACTAACTTTACCTATCTGTCTTCCGTCTAATTGAGATTTTATTCCAATGATTCTCTTATTTTTATGTAGTTTAGGAAAAATGTCTGTGTTTCAAATGAAGAACAATTAAACTAAACTGACTAATTTATTTATTTTTTGTATTCAAGACCCGAGGAAGTACCATTTTAAAAAAAATGTTCATTGGAGTTCCAATCGTAAAAAGGGTTCCATTTGTCGCGTACGAACATACAAAAGTACTCAACACAGGAACTATAGACTCGGGTTATTTACAATCCTAACAATACAATTTGAAACCAGGATTAAAAGATATTACTAGCCTCTGCACAGTCCCAAGAATTCACAAGGGCCTTGATATCCCAAATACACAAAAGTAAGCACACGAGTTTGCTATTTTCCTTTATCATATCCATGCACTCGTGCTAGACTTAATCCATTTTCTGTAAAATTAAATTATGTAGAAAAAAGGTCAACAATTACAAATGAGGTATAAGATCCAAGCAATAATTGTGCCGCTAACATGACATGAATTTTTAGGTTTCCCAAATTTTAAATGCATGGTTATAAAACCCAACAGAATTGGAATGATGAGAAAGAAAGGACCTGAAGTCCGCCGTCGCCAGACGTAGAGGGAGTGAGAACAGGTGGGAGGTGGTGGCGATCGACGACGACCTGGGCAGGGACGCTAAAGCCTTTACGAGGACGACCGGTTTCTCTGACTCGATACGGTGTCGTACTAGGATGGCCATCGTGTTCATCGGCGGCGGAATCCTTGGAATCGTGATCGTGGTTTCCAATCCCTAGAAATCCAGCAATCCTTCTGAACAGTCCCATGAATCAAAGAGGGTATAGAGAAAAGGCGTGGTGTTTGTTGCAGCGAGCCAAGATCCCTCTGCACTGCACGCGTTTGCTTGCACTTTGCAGCTGCAGTCGTTGCACGAAAGATGAGATACCATGGGACACTATATACACCCAACCAAACCAATCCTTCACCTTCACTTTCTATACGCTCTGCATCCCTCCATCTTCCTTTTCATTTTTTATTATTCTATTTTTCAGTTAAATTTTATTTTTTCTTAAATAATATGTGATATCTTTTTATGATATAAATTATTAAATTAAAACGCTAACACATCATTGTATCTAAACTTTGACTTCATTAGATATTAATTTTACATTTTAATAAATTTCTTATGATTATATTTTTTTCATTATTTTTGCAAATTTTTATTATTATCGTCCCGAGATTATTTGTACCTTTTTATTATCTAAAATGATTTAACCATTATATTATATTCGAATACTACTTGAATATATATAATTGTGAATGGAAATTGTGAGAAGAATTCCTCGTACAAACGAAACTAAGAATATACTAACCCTGCCCCTTGCTTGTTATGTCATAACCTTGATTTTCTTATCTCAAAGATGATTTCTTCCCTAACCTTGATTTTCTTATCTCAAATATGATTTCTTCCCTTGAAGCAACGAATCATCACATACTTACAAGTAGTGTCTCCACATATTTATCTTTTCAATGCCTACATTTAGCGCGAAAAAAACAACTACTGAACGCGCCACTATCATTAAAATAAAATACAATGTGTACAAGGGAGATGGGATCAATTAAGAGTTTACATGAACAACCTGGCCTTTGACTCATTTTTCACAACCACAATCATTTGACGGCACTCTATGTGATGATGCTAAGAAGAAACTCAAGCTATAACTGGTAACTGCATTTGGATTTGCTTCCATCTCCACCCATTAATCTGATGTTTTTCCATGTGACGACTAGCACCTTACCTCGTACGATCCTGCCTTTGTTATATACCGAACCCACTCAACAGTGTTGTATCCACTCTTTTCCCACACCTTCAGAGAGTAAATTACAAAAACCACTGAGTTCTAAGAAAAACATGAGGCGTCCACATATCAATGTTAAAAACAGAAAAGAAAAGCCTCTTAAATCAAGTTGGATACCTTACCTTTAGAAAACGGACACGTAAACCAGATGCCGTGAACATGGGAACCTGCATTATGAAATATAAGACTTATACGTCAAGCTACTATATAGGAAGCAAGTGTTTCGAGACTGATTCTCAACAAGAGAATGTGAAATATTAGATCAGATGTCATCCCCGCAGCAGAGGGCCAATGTCCACCAAGCTTACCCAAAAAGAAAAAAGGAAAGTTTAAAAAAATATATATTTTGTCCGGAGAGAGAAAAGGAAAGACCATTTCACTTCTCCTAGATCGACGAATGAACTGAATATATATTTATATAGTAATGAATTTACAGGTCCCAAGCCCTGATTACTAATTTCCGTAATTGACATGTATATAATAAAACCTGATTAATTACACGTCCAACCATTTTCATGAATAAGCTTTCACTGATACTTCTAAGGCAATCAGGATGTTCCAGCCATTTTCATGGAATTTGTAAAAACAACAGAAAACAAACCTGAAACTCCATCTGAATTGGCGGTCTAGTCCAAGATTTCTTTTCTGTCATCGTGGAAATAAGTTCAACTTCTGCACTCAAGGTCGGCTCAGTTTGCCCAGGAAATTTTCTTAGTCTACAAATTAAGAATAGAATAGGATGTTAATACCGAAAGCCACATTAAATAGTGCCCATGACAAGTTAAACTAGAAAATAAATCTGGGAATCCTATCCTATCGTACTATGTAAAACAACATATTTCAAGCATGAATAGTAACACATTTAAACATGATTACTAAAACATAAAATTAGCAAGTAACAGCATACATTTAGGTTACTCAAGATGCTGAATTAGGGTCGGAAAACCACTTTGTTTCACATAGTAATCATAACAAAGTGAGACTCTTACTTCCAAACCAAACAATCAATAGCTGCATTATATTTTGCTCGACCAGATGTGACTGTGAAACTCGTTTTTGCTGTTTGTTTCGGCACAGGAATTTTGACAACAACCCCTAGTGCAAACATCTTTGCGCCAAAGACACTCTTTACCTGAAAAGCATGTTAATAACTAGTAAAACGAATGAGGGGTAGATGACATTCAATATGTTTGACCTTCAAAGTTTAAATTTTCAAACCTTAACATTTACTTCCATCCTTGTTCGACCAAGTTCCTTGATAGTGGGCAATACTTTGAAGGGAAGATTAACACCCTCGGTGATACGATATCTATCAATATAAAATAATCTTATATCAGACAAGACCAATGCCACTTCTGGCACCGTTAAGAATTCACCTGGTCCTAAATCACTTGTGATTTTATATACCAAGTGGTGCAAAATGGTAAAATATACTTCTTGGAGCTACTAAATATCATTTGAATTCATGATGAACCTAATGCTGTGCAGAAAATGAGAATCACTTCAATGCTACAAACGTTATGAAAGGAAGAAAGTAATCTAACAACAGGGAGCATAACCATCTTTCTAAATAAGTGAACCTACGATGATAATAGACTGTGAACGGTATGAGCACCCGATACATTTCCATTGCAAAATTAGGTAATAGCAAACAAGCTAAATTGTAGAAAAGGCAAGGAAAACCTAACAAACTAAAGAAATGGATGTTTGTAAGGCAGATTTCTGATGCACCCCTTGACTTAGCTCCTTGGTATTAAAGAGAACTGGATTCCAATATGAACCAAAGAAAAAATAGTTTTCAATGTTGCGTTTGATGGTCTTTTGAGGTGTCATAGAAGGAATAGAACTCTTCCTTAGAAGCTTAAATCATATCATAGATATGTCAGTAATCCATTGTCCCATTTTAAGTTTGGTGATGAAGATCTACCAAGAAATACATTTCTTCTACCGAGAAATACATTTCCAAGTGCCTTGTAGAAAAACCAACAAAGAGTTATTTTGAAATAGTTAATCAAGAAGAATAACAGCAAGGAAAGAAATCATAAATCCATTTATCCACCTGCCCCCTTTTCCCACCAAAGCATGTTTGCAAGAAGTTTGCTGTAGGTTCACAAAATTCAAGAGAAGGTAAGAGCTTACTTCATTAGTTCAAATTCACCATCAGGTGGCACAAAACTAACTGTCTTCTCTGAGTTGAACCTTGTCAGATTTACACATTGATGGAAAGTTACATCATCAAGCTCAATAGTTTTACCACTGCAAAATGGATTTTGTTGACAGCAGAAAACAATATTACTATTATAGTAGAGCAAATAAAACATAAGGATGAATTGTCCTCCCAGTACGACACACAAGATGGACTACGCTTTAGAAGAGAAAAAGTAAACACACAATTCCCTACAGTAATATAACAGGACAAACACGTGTTTCAAATGATAATGTAAAAAGAAAATGTGGGAATCATGTTCAAATGAAAACTACCTTTTAGTAGGACGAGATTTAATTTCTGACTCTTTCTCGAGGCCAATCTTGTCATTCAGACCCAACTTCAAATCAGGCATTCCAGAAAGAAAGCACTTCATAAGAATCTTCCCCGTAACATCACAGCGTAGAACAACACCTAAAATCATCACAATTAACACATAATCAAGCAAGCATCAATGTTGTGGAGACAGGAAAATTCATGACCTACCCTTTGAAGACATAAGAAGATTCACGCTCTCCACAATATCCAAGAAGACCTGCAATGGATAAAAGATGTAAATTTGCAATAGTAAGGCACTAATGACAAAGAATGGAAGATACTACACAGCTTGCCTCGTTCTTTTTGTATACAAGGCCTTCTCTCCGCCAACCAACAGCACCAGTAACTTGTAAAGTTGCATTTGGAACAGGTCTATCTAAAGGCTGTATCACCCCAGGATTGCGCACAGTACAGGATGAATTATAGGATTTAGTTAGTTATTTAAACAGTACATCACATTAAGAAATGTAAACTCAAACAACAAACAAGTGGACAGACAGATAACATATGCACACACAGAGCCAGTAACATGTGAAATCACATTTTGCATAGGTATGTCTGTGGTGAGGTGTTTCCCTCTGTTTCCTCCAACAAAATGATATTTAGTATTTTCATATACTCATGCAAGTATAGATATTCTATTCTCTAAGGTTCCTTTTTCCTAATTTTGTTCATCTCAATGTAATTCATGCCAGTTCTATCAAGTAAACACCCGTGTAATTCAATGTATTTGTTTACAGTAGCATGTGCAGACTAACCTTGGATGAAAATGGGGAACGCACTCCTTCCTGAGTGATATAAAGCTTTAAGATTTCTGGAGAAAGATTTTGAGGATAACCAAAATCCATGATTTCTGCAAATATTAGTAAAATATTTATCATAAACTCATTCGAATTCAAATGATAAATATTTTTTTCGTGAGAACACTATTTAGTCTTTTATTATTACACAAAGTTTGAATTAGAAAAATATTTTATCCTGGTGTTTGAAATCCTGGATAACATGTAGCAATTAGCCCCAATAACATTACAGCAAGATAACCACTATTTTAAAAAAAAAAATGTATAAAATATACAAGGAATTCTCAAAAGTGACAAAAAAAATTACTCAATTAGTGGCATTCAGAATCAATAAAAAAAATTCATAGGTGTGTCACTAAACAAAACATGCAGTAAATAACAACTAAATTCAAATATAAGTTTCCTCGAGAGGAATCATCGTAAATCACAATCTCTTAAATTCAAGTCTTCTTTATCATCTTCACTACTATAACAGCTGTAGATTTGAGCATTGGAAATGGAAATCCCAAAAAAGACTTAATGTCATTTTTCAAAGAAATTTCAGGAATCAACACATAGAATAGTGCTGCAACAGCCACTAATGAGTATGAGCCTGTAATTTGATTTTGCTGAGGCAGCCCCTATAGCAGGCAGGGGCTGCTCCACACTGCTACACTGCTATAGCAAAACTATAGCGCACTATTCACAAATGCAATCATATGAAACTAGCCACTTCTGTTACATTTCACTAGTAAAGCCCTAGTTCACACAGTGCCCCTGTGGCTACTGTTTGGTCTGCTTTATCCACTACGGAAGCCCCTGGCGGGGCCACTGTGCTGCTATAGGGCAGCTATTTAAACCTCTGTTTCTGTTTCAATCTGTTGACAAAACAGATAGATGCACAACAGTTGCCAAGCAACTGCACGGTTGCAGTTTCACATATGCATGCATATGAGACTAGCCGCTTCTGTTACAATTTACTCGTAAAGTCCTATTTCACTACCAATTATAAATATGGAAATTCTTTCAAATTCTGAAGAGCATATGAAATTACAAAATGTATTATTACCCTTGCTGCTAGCCTGAGGTTTTGTCACCATATATAAATGAATCAGTTTAGCAAAACATTCTTCATGTTTTGTCCCAGTGAAAACCCAGTTACATTAACTAGTGTATCTGTATGAAATATTTCCAGAAAATTCAAATCATATAACTATTTAGTAATGTACAAGTAATGTTCCTGCATCTACCTCTTCAGTTAAACCACTCACTTAAAGTTTGAACAGAAAAATAAAAACTTATCCAGAAAATATTCTTCAAACAAATGACAGATTTTGAAATTATAGGAAACTAAAACCCTTGAACTGACTTTCAGCATAAGCATGCATTGCAACATAAAATTTCAACGAATTTAATTCATCACCACATGATTACATACCATCTAGGAGCTCATAAATAAGTACAAAATTATTGCGAATTGCATCTTCATCAAAGGCACCGCCAAAATATGATTTAAATAGTGCAACTGCCTGCAACGAGGATATATATGTGATCATTTACACAACTATAAGTTAATGATGATCAAATATCTAGATTGAAAGACAGAATTCCATCTCCGAGCAACATAGACAGCAAAACCTTCATCCCAAAGTCGAGGAAGGATGTAATGAAAAAGACCCATGTCATGAATCCTAATTTAACTGATCAAGCTGCATCATCGGATAAGTTACAAGTTACAGAGGTAGCAAGAGGTTAAATACCTCAACAACAAACTTGAAAGCGCAAGCTACATTAGCATTGCTGCTGACAACAATCACGACGTAAACATTGCTGATCCTCATGTAAAAGAAAGAGCAGCCACCAATCTGCCTCACAGGACAAGTACCAAGTTCTTTTGTTTGCATTATATGTGTCCGAAAAGCATCAACCATATTTCCCCTGCAATGTAATACAATAAGTTAGAAGATGTGATATTGTTCCCCACGAAAATAAAAAATAAACTTCCGATAAGCGCAATCACCAAGTTCCAGGGTTCCAATAAGAGCATTCCAAAAGCAAAAGTTCCTTAATCCTTAACGCTATTCACTGGTTCTAGCTACATTATAGCAAAACTTCGTTCAAAATTGACACTGTTAAGTCCCTAAAGGTAGGTTTCGATTCTAACGTGCGGCGTAATTGTTTTCCTACAAGGAATTAGGACGAACCTAAGAGGAAGAGACAAGCAATTACAGTACGACTTACTTTCCAGAATTCTCCAAACACAAAAAAAAAAAAAGAATGTTGAAAACTGAGTCCTATAACGTTTAAGAGAGCAAACAGCAGAAATAATTCGCTTTGACGCTTTGACTTCACTGAGCGATGAGTAGGCGAAAGAAGGAGAAAAAAGAATAGATATTACCCAACATCGTCTCGGTAGAGGCGATTGATGAGAACGTCGCCGCGGAGGTTCAAGAAGTATATAGCGGAAGCAGCCACCGGCATCTCCAATCCGGTGTATCAGCTTCCAAATTCTCTGACGAAAAACTTTCGAAGAAGAGTAACAATCAGATGCAGATCTGAAGCTAGCAGCAGCAGCAGAAAAAACAATACCAACAACAACAGAAAGTGGTGGACGGAGAGAACCAAAGAAGGAAAGCAACAAAATGTGAAAAGTTACGAGTCAGCGTTTCTTAGCACAGCAACACTTCAACTCTGTTCCAATGTTCTTCTACAACACGTGGACTCTCCCCCAATGAGTTAATGAGTTTATTTAGTGAACTGATTTCTTTTTTATTTAATTATAAACAAAATACAACATGATATAAATTTTGCTTGAATGCTGTTCTTGAAAAATCTATGTAGTTCACTTAAAAGAAAAAATGTACCACTCATGTTCTATTTGGTAAAAACTTAATTCAATTATTTAATTTTGTTTGTTTAATTTAAGTTCTTTGTTATTAAAATTTTGAAATTAGTCTTGAATTTTTTTAATTCCTCCCTGTTATCTTTTTTTTTATACCGACAAAATTAACATTGTTAATAAATAAAGATTGATGATTTTAATTTATATGCAACGAGCAAAAAATTGTTGTGTTTGTGGCTTTCTAGTTAAAAAATTAGTTATTGGTAATATTATGATTAAATAATTATAAAACGAGTAATATTTTCTTAAAACATATTTTCATGATATGTTAAAAAATAAAAATGAAATGGTACTACACAAAAGCTGGTAGTTGTGATGTAGGACATATTAAAAAATAAATAAACATATTTGTAAAAAAAGAAGGTTCGCATGTTTTCAGTTATTATGTTTTAAAAAATAAAAATTAAATAAAGAGGTAGCAGGAAAGTTAATTTATAAATATTTGACATCAGTTTTCAATATTTTTAGTATAGTCCTTCTTTCCTATTTAAATATTTGACATCAGTAAAATCTGTAGGCTTTATTGTAAAATCAGTGTTCTTTTGTTTAGTTTTTTTCTAATGAGAAAAAAAATCATTGTAGATATTTATAGGTAAAATTCGTAATAGATATTTAATATTTATGAATATTTATTATTTGTAGATAATAGGTAATAAATCAAGTATAGATATTATATTATTTTTATACGTAGATATTTGTTATAAAAAATTAAAAAATTTATATTTATATAACTGTAAATACATAGTATATGTTTATGTGATTGTATTATTTATTATTTAATATCTAATAGTAGTATCTTAAATAGAAGTGTAACCATAATAAAGTGAGAAATAGATGTGAAAGGGAGTTGATCTTGATAAATGTAGATTTGTGTATTACAATGGACTACATGATAAAAAAACAACACTACTTATCTTTTACATATGAAGATCATTTATCACATTTTTTAATCAATTTTATCATTGAATTAGGTAAAGTTTAAAAAATATATAAAAGTAGACAAATTATATTTTAAAATATAATTAAAAAAAATGGTATTTTTCAAACACGGTTATGCTGCTAAAAGATATCATGGTGTCAGATCATGACTTTCAACTTGTTATATTACTAAAAAAGAATTGTATATATAATACTTTATATAATGTTAAAATATATATTTTAAGTTTAATTTAATTTTATAAAACAAGTATGTAAGTTGAAATATGTATAATTTATACTAACTTATATGCTATAAGTAGATTTAACGTGAGACTTCAAACATTTTACATTTTTAAAATTTCTTACATACACATATTTTTATTTCAAATTGATTTTTAATAATTTAATTATTTGGCTTTCTAAATTTTTCTTATTTTAAAATTATATATATGGAGTTATTTATTTACATAATTTGAAATATTTGGTAATATTTTATATTTTAAACTTTTATTTGAATAATTATTTTTAAATTTTTTTCAATTTTTGTGCAAACAATTTAGGATTTTTTTAATAATTTGATTAATAAATTAAAACAAAAAATTATATTTGTTTACTATTTAACGTTTTCTGTTTTCTTAACTCTCTATATAGATATTTTTTAAAATTTTTAATAATTTTATTATTGAATTTTATACATGATTTTTATTTTGTCATTGTTATTTATATATACATATATATATATATATTATATTTTAAAACATGGTAATATTTTAATATTTAAATTATAATTTATTAATAAATAAATTCACAATATAAAAAATTGAAGTTGTAAAAATTTGAAAATATCTTTAATCAAATTATTCAAAAAATAAATAATTTAAGATATAGAAGAGTACCAAAAACTTATTAAAATAAATATCTTAAAATTTAAAAATATATGATTATACGAAAATGTACAAAGTTTTAAATTTTTTTAAAATCAATTAATCAAATTATGAAAAACTAATTTAGATATATAAATCTTTTAAAAACCGTAAAAAAAATGTTAATTCGCATGCATTACTTCCAACTATAAAAGAAAACAACGGAAACAGAAAAAGAAAATAAAGAAATTATTTATAATGATATAAAAAGTTTAAAATCATAATTTGAAAGTACAATTTCATTTTCTAATTGTATAAAGTTGTGTTTAAAAGATACTATTAGTTTATAGTGTCTTTTGTAAACACAATTTATCTATTTTCTTATATTTTCAAAAATCCATCTTTAAAAAATCGCCCAGTTTAGTAAATGATACTGGGTGGTATTACCCATTATTTAAACTTCACAGATATATGGGATATATATCTCTGAACCAGTGTTACCATAACCGACTTTCAACGCATTATGGATAAAATTAAAAAACGGCTGACAATTAGAATAATAGTTTGTTAAATAAAACTCCAATGCTATATTTAATCAAATTTATTCTTTCAAATTCTCTTTTCCCAAAGTAGTTTGTGATCGTAGTGACTGGTAGTTCATCCATGACTCGGTCTTCTACAGTTACTATATAAAAATATATATATTTTTTATATATTTATATAAATAATTACTAGCATTGAATGCTATACTAATGTGTCAGGTATAATAAGTTTATATATGTATATAAAAGAATATTCATCCACAACATTAAAGATTGTATTGATGTTTATCATCTATATATTTAGTATGATGAGAACCGCGTGCTTTCACCATTTATTTATAATTACCTAGATACAACATAGATTAAAACAACTAGTTTAAATATAAATTATAAATACGGGTTTGTTATATTTATTATCTACAATTCTGATTACTTTAATCATAATAATGTTTCAACATGAGATTTATTATATATATATAAAGTAAGTATGCACTTTGTAATTTTTTACAGATTCTTTAATATATTGTTTATTGTAGCATAAAAAGATAAAAGATGAAACATAAATATAAAGAATATCCTGAAACTAAAACTTGAGAAAGTAACGAGATGGGTACGATAATAATCCATGCATAGTCATACACAAGTATTAACACATAATATGCCCCAAGTATATGGAGTAATTTTTCATCATGAACTTGTGTTCAATGCATTGTCTGTGATGTAATTAGTAACATTTATGAACATGATTAATTAAATAAAAATGAAGATGAGTATGAGTATGATAATATATTATAATTATGAATTTAAAAATAATAAAAAAATGAAAAAAAGTGAAAAAATGGATGTTAGGGGTAATTGGAGGAGGATGGAAAGCGAAGGATGAAGTTGACAGGAAGCGGCAAATGGGTAACTATCAGATCATATCCAAATGGAAATCTTGTGAAAGTGTGAGGAAAGTAAGAATAATAAATTGAGAAAAGGGAGGGAATAAAAACCAAATCTAAAAGTAAAACCCTAAATTAATACTATCAGCCCAAAGCCCGCTTCGGGTGTTCCCTCTCTACCCCTCTTATTCTCTTCCTTATATATATATTCTTCTCCCCTTTCGTTTTCTTTCTTCGTCTTCTTCTCCTTCTTCTTCTCCTTCCTGCACTCCCACGCATCTTCTTCGCCAATCACCGTCTTCTTTTTCGATCAAATCAAATCCCTGTTTCCCCCACGCATTCGCTCCCACCACCGCTCTGCGATCCGCATTTTGCTTTTCTATTCTCTTCTCCGTTCACCAGTCATGGATTCTCGGGAACCGCACCACCAACCACAATTGCCAAACATGATGATGGGACCCACCTCCTACCCTTCCATGTTGGCCCCCGCCACCGCCCGATTTCCTTTCATCAGCAACAACCACATCCCCCACCACAACCCTCCTCCCCCACCACCACCTCCTCCCGAGCCTCTCAACGACAACCACCACGAGGCTGCGCTGAAGCAGTGCGCGCTCGGAATGGGTTCCTCGGAGTCCTCGAAGAAGAAAAGGGGCCGGCCCAGGAAATATTCCTCCGACGGGGGCAACATTGCCCTGGGCCTGGTTCCTAATCATCCCGCCGCTTCCTCCGCCGAATCTCCCGCCAAGAAACACCGCGGACGTCCCCCTGGTTCCGGCAAAAAACAAATGGACGCACTTGGTATCTATCTCTCTATCTTCTTCGCTTTTCTCGCTACCTTTGCTTTTTACGTGGTTTGATCCTGTCTTGTTTTTTTCTCAGGAATCACTGGAACTGGCTTTACTCCGCATGTAATATCAGCTGAAGCTGGCGAGGTAGAACTACGATCCCTCGTTCACTCATCACAATCATAATGTTTGGTTTTGTTGTAAATTATTCTCGCTGTTGTATATTTGTTTATTTGTTTAATGTCTTTTGTTTTGTAGGACATTGCTGCAAAGATTATGGCTTTCTGTGAACAAGGGCCACGGACAGTTTGCATCCTCTCCGCCGTCGGTCCTATTCGGAATGTAACCATTCGACAACCGCCTTCCGCCTCTTCTCTGGCTTGTCCTGACGTATCCTATGAGGTAATCTTCTTAACATCCTTTAAACAACCCTCCTCAACTGTCAAGGTTTTAAATTATGTTGATTTTGGAAGTTCTGACCAATGAGGCCATAATTATTGTTGTGGTGGTGCAGTTTCAGTGAGCCCCAAAACCATGTCAACCTTTTTTGTTATTCTATATTGATTGGCAATGATCTGAAGTACTATATATGTAAATGTCTGTTTGGTGTGCTTGTGTGCATGTTAACCGTAGAATTTGAAGAAACACCCTCACCTATTATCTTCCTGTCCATGTGCTTAATTACATTTTTTAATTTTTGAAGACAGAGTTTATTTAGGTTTTAAACATAAAATCTATCAGAAACATTCACCCGGGGTTTCTTTTTATTTCTCGTATCTCTAATTTAATTTCATGTGATATTTTTTGGGATAGAACAATTTTGAATCTGTCAGTTGAACTACTACGGTTTAAGAATTGTTATGGAAAGAAATATCAACCGAATTGTTCTTACTCAGTTAAGTTCACTTAAATTCTTCCACACAATTCTGATTCAACTGCGTGAATGAACAGATGTAAAGTTATAAATTACACAATTGGAATCTATCTGATTTGTGAAACGAGTAAATTCTGCAATGTTTCCTTTTCGTTTTAAAATACTTCATTTGTTCAGAAAAAATGTTCCATGGAAATTATATTTCTATTGTTTTGGGTGGTACTCAATGGTTTAATAGCATGCTATGGCTCTCTGGGGGTTCTGCTTTTAATGTTGAATCTGTTAACCAAATGATTCATCTGCTGTATTGTTGACTTATATCTGTATTGAATGCATTGTAAAGACAGAAGTTTAATAAGCAAGACAAATGAGTTACATTTTATCTGTATGCATCGTGTAGAATAATATAATCTTATAGGCATTGAAAGTACATGAAATATATAGCTATTTATGCCGTCTGATTACTAGAAGCTGCAATCATGGAAATCAGCTGGGAATTTTCGATGTGGAGTTTGGTGCTAGTAAATATAGGTTTTATCTAGTCTAATATGTATTGTCAAGGTAACAGTTGAAATTGGATTAATTTGGGGATGGTGAAGATGGGTTAAGTACATTTCTAGAGTCAGGTCTTCAGTCTTGATCTGTTGGTTATAAGAATTAGTATTTATTTATATTTAGATGTTCCATAAGTTATTGTAGGTGTTATTGATCTTCCTCAAACCAATTTCTTCTTTGAGACGCAGAAACTGAGCTGACATTTTGCATTAGCTTACAAACTTTAAGCTAAGAAAGCTTTGACGCATCATATCTTTAATTGATTGAACATTTACGTAAAACTGTGTAACATAATTACCATGTTAAAAATGGCAATGTGAATAATTTATCAGCTCAGTTTATATAACTTATATTAACTATGTACAAAAGTTTTCAGACTGCTTGTCTTTCCTATGAAATGAAAAGAATGTTTAGAGCTATCTTTTTGTATTTTATAATTTTAATACAGTATTTTTTCTGATTTGATATGCAACATTACTTTTTCCCTTTTTTATTTGGACCACACCCTTAGTAAAATATCTCTTTAATTATCTTGATGTTATCCAAAACATGAATATATGAAGTTGTTGCATGTGATGTAATAATCTTGTGCACTAATTTATTAGCTAAATGTGTTCCTATAGAATCCAGGGTTTCCCTTTTTGTGAAGGGTGTATCTTATTACTAGTCCTAGTTGTACCTTCTCCAAATACAATGTTCAAATTTGTGATTTATGTGTTAATGCCGTCTGTTAAACCTACAGTTTCTTTTATCTGCTTTTATTTGAGGCTTCTTCCCATCTTCCATGCACTGTCCCTATTAGTAAAGGTATACTATGTAGTGATTTAATTTAGTAATGGGGTTCAAACAGGTAATGTTTTTATTTTTCTGGGAATGAACCAAATTTATCTGCATCTTTAGTTCTCCTTAATTTTACATAATTTCATTGTCACAATGTCATTATTTTTACACGGTCGGTTGTGTCATTATGTTTACTCTGATATTAGACGTTTGTAATTAAAGTTTAATTCACATGTCTTTTACATTACAGGGTGAATTTGAGATCATATCCCTTTCCGGATTTACTGAACAATCTGAAAATAACAATGGTCATAACGGAATGCGTTCCTTAAATGTGAGTTTAGCAGGTCCTGATGGACGAGTATTGGGTGGCGAAGTTTCTGGAGCTCTTACTGCAGCTTCGGCAGTGCAGGTATCTCTCTCAAAGGGTGGAAAATATGTTGGAATTTTTCTTCTGCTTTTATAAAAAACGTTGTGTATATAAGTTAATGGCTATTGGATTTTTTTTCTGCAAAAGGGTTGATCTAACTTCGATGCATGTCAACAACAGGTCGTTGTGGGTAGCTTTATTGCAGATGGAAAAAAGTCTAGCTCAAATAACGTAAAATCTGGACGTTCTACGACGCCATCATCGCAATTGTTAACTTTTGGTGCTCCTACGACTCCAACCACTCCTACTTCTCAGGGGCCTTCAACCGAGTCATCTGAGGATAATGAAAATAATAATTTTATTAAGGGCCCGGGAGGCCTGGGAGGCCCGGGACTCTCTAACAATGCTAGTCAGCCTATTCATCATAATCTGCAGATGTACCATCATCTATGGGCTGGCCATACTCAGCAGTGATGATGCTTTTTAGTTTCAACACTGCAGAAGCAGGGCATTGGCATAATGATTCTTCCTGGTAGTGGCTAGAGGTCAAATTCCAAAATCTAACATGCATTATTGGTTTTGGGACTGGTTTTAGGAGAGTCTATCTTAAGGTCTAAATCTATTTATCTTCATTTTTATGTTCACTAGGAATTTTATCATATTTGAAAATGTTAGCAATGATAGCTTTTAATTATTTGAGCTTGTTACAGGGTTGGATCTGTGCGTTCACTAGATATACTATATGCGGGCTGTTTTTCTTGCACCCCTATAATTTTAAAAAAGACCAGTGTCCTTCTCTTTTGCGTGTTAGTTTTTGAATTAGACCTTTTTGGAAGGGTTAAATCAACCTTTGGGATGGGATGGGATGATCTGGAGAGAAAAATTGTGGTCTGTATAATACAATTTATAATTGTAAGATCGACAACTCTATGTTAGACTTTTGGGAAAAAGTGCATTTTTGTCGTAGATTTTGGATGGAGATGATCTGGATTTTTTTTATTTCGAAAGACTTCATCTGATTTTTTTTTTTCTTGTTTGAAACAGTTGGTCTGGATTTTTAAATAGTGTTCTGGAAGAGTTTGTGTGTTTTGTTGTATGTTTTACTAATTGAATGACTACGTCTCGTGTGTTGATGCTGTCTATGAATATGATTGCATCACTGCATCTCAAACTATTCTGCATGAACTCTTTAGGAATAAAAATAAATTCTGGATGAAGTATTATAAATTGAAAAGAAAAATTGGGATAATTATTCAAAACTTATGACATTGGTACCCTTCATTGGAGTAATTTTATAGTTCTTTAAATTATGGGGGTGCCACTAAGACTTAGGAAGATGGAAGAAGAAAGAGAGAGCCTGGTATGAGTTCTGCCCTCTTTATCCGAGAAGCTCTTTCCTTTTTATTTTTTAATTATTGTCTTTTTTCTAATAAGTACCTCCATCGTGATTGCTTTCGTTATAACTAATACTGAGAGATTGTGTACCTTTATAGGAAATAAATTTACTTATATGTGGATCAATAGTTTATGAAGACTCCAATATTTTCATTTTGTTTGAACCATTATTAGACAAATTGTGACATGAGACAAACTCATAATAAGTCAAACTATGTGAATGTTGACACCCAATAGCGTATAATACAAGTCCTACCAACGAAGAAACAACTAACTTTAATTTTTGCCATATATATAAATAGATGATAATTGAATTAATTATAAATATTATGGTTAGAATCCCTTGAAAATTTTTTGGGTAAAACAAACACTATTTATCATCTTATATCATTTGAGATATGAGTATTATATAGTTTTACAAATATAAATAAAGTTAGTTATATAATGTTTAATATAACCAATCTAATAATAATGTTCTCATAATAAAGAGGAGAAATTAAAGTTTAACTTTAATTTTTAATAATCATTTAAGTTAAGAATGTTTGGTATGACAAAATTCAATCATCATCTATATCTTATTAATAATTAATAATGAGAGATACAATTATATAGGAGATACTATTTCAAACTTAAACTTTTAGAATCATTATTTATTGAAAACTAACTTCTCCGAAAACAAAATAATAATTTAACTTTTTTTTATATGTTTATGAAGTTTATTCACCCACCACTTAAAATTGCATGTGAGATTCCGATAAAAATGTAGTCAAATTAATTTTGTTATTAACAAAATATTAGATAATAAGATATTTAAATTTTGTTATCGTATATAATCTATAAGTTGAGAGATAAATAATAAAATATTTACGGTTACATTTTTTTTTTGAAGGATGATGATGATTCTATTATACAGATAATATGTCACGTTATGGAATAATCGTATCTTCTAAGAATACATCAAGGATTGATAATATAGAAAACAAAGAGAAAATATTAATAAATAGGCATCTCTTTGTAGAGAAGGAATATATAAAATAGATAAATAACCTATGTAGAATAGTAAATACTTATTATGTTTTATTTTTAATATAATAAAAAAGAACTTAGTATCTATGTGTGTTTATTAAAAAAAAAATTAACATTAATATGTAATTAATTTTAAAAGAGTTACGGAGAATTTTAAATTTGTAAATTAAAAAGTAAAAGGTAAATTTTCTCTCTAGATTAATTTTTCTAATAAATAAGCATGACAAAAAAATTATTAAACATCAAACATATTCAATTTTATCGTTGAGAAATTAAAACAGAAGTAATCAAACTAAAATTCTGTACTAAAGTTGTATGTTTTTTCTTAATATACTATAAAGGAAATATATAAATAATGAAACTACTATTTAGCCCAAAAAATTACTCTAATAAGCTAATATAAAAAACTAATAAAAAACACACCAAGAGATTAAAAAAAAAAGTTAAAACACAATTCTCCATTTTTAATTTTAATAATCATGGATTATCATTTTAGTAAAACTCATAACAAGCATTTTAGTTTAAGAATCCCAAAAGAAGGTATTCAATAATTTAAAATTCTTAAAACTATTATTTTATTTTTGTTTTAATAAAAGTAAAAGTAAAGAGAGCATTATTCCAATGTAAACGGGTCAAAATTCAAACAAAACATACCCATTGAGCAGGCATTTGTGCACGTTAATACGCGGAATTTGACATTTCCAAATTTTTAGCACCGACAACCTAAATGTAACTGCACTCTAAAACGCGTTTACCTAATTTCATAACTGTTCCAACTAAAATCACTTCAAATATTCGTGTTCATCCATTAGTTAATAACTAGAACACTATCATGTAACAAAAAAAGCACATTATGTTTTGTAACTTCAAATCTAGTATAGTATGGTAATATTAATATTACTCATACCTTTAACCATAACACCATTGATTAGCCTACCCTGCATTTTTGTTTCGGTTCTAAATACATAACTTGTCAATTAATTGTTACAATAAATGTGTCTAATAATCACTTAATTATTCTGTGCGCAGAGAATTAGATTTATTCATACATCAGTGAGACTAATTACGTTATGATTAAGAGTTGTGTGAGATTATATGATAAAGAGCTCCAATTAACTTTTTATTACTTTGGATTAAATAATAGTAAAAGAAAATGAATATTATTTCTCATAAATAACACACGTCACAGTGCAAAAGAAAAGCCGCCTACTACCGATGCTAACATCTCACTTCAGATGTTTAATCCAATGTCATGTCTTGTTCACCAAAGTCGGCAATCCAAACTTCACCCACGCGTCAAGAAAATTTGATTTATTCAAATACTAGTAAATTTTAAATAAATTAATAAAGATATTAACATATTTTATTTTTAATATGAGTAAAATACTTTTTTTTTTTGTTTTCATTATATTAAAAGTAAAATAGGTCTTATAAGCGGAAGTGAAATTCTTAGTAAAATTAAATTAAATGTTAACGCGCCCACGCGCTTGCTGACGAGCCTAGGGTAGCCGTGTCCTCTTGCAGTCCAAGGGATCCTTTCTCCAACGGCTATTTCCCATTTGCAGAAGTCATCACCCAAAGTATACATCCAAAGTAACCCTTTCTTTTCTCTCTGGTCACCTAAATATTAATTTAATAATAGTTATTAAAATCCCAAACCTATTATTTAATATATAACGTGATGTAATTATTATTATTATTAATATATTTATTATATAAACTCGTTGGCAGGTTCTAGAGTCACAAGAGATATCATCCACTTTCTTCGTCGTCTTCTTCTTCTTCTTCTTTTCTTTTTCAGCTGGAACATCGTACCTTGCTTCTGCTGCATCCATGGATTGTTTGGTGATGCCGGTTTCATTGATCCGGCGTCGTTCCACTGGTTCTCGTTTGCGTTACATGGCGCTTCCTAAAGAGGGGTTGTTGGAGGAAGAATCGGAGAAGAGCGTGACGGTGGTGGTCGGAAAAGAGAAGAGGGTGTTTATGGTGGAGCCTTTCATATTGCAAGAGAGCCCCTTTCGCGTTTTGATGGATATATCCATGAAGAAGGACCCTGCGGCGGAGAAGAAGCACTTCCATTTCACGTCTTCTCAAAGAAGAGTAATCTTTGTCGATGTGGATGACATTTTGTTCGAGCACATGTTGTGGCTCATGCACAATGATGCTTCTTCGTTGTTCCAGCTCAATCTGAAGGAGATTATTGACTTCTATACTCACGATCTCTGAATCTCTGTAATCAATCACTCATCATCTTAATCACACACTGCCTTTATCTTTCATCGCACCACAGCTACTATACTATGTTTGTAAATTTCAGATACGGGAAAAATACAGTTTCTAATGCATACTATGTGGTTGATACGCGATCCATGGTTAATTGTTCCACACCCCACCTTGTTATTTTGTGTTGATTGAGACAAAAGAAATTCCTTTTACAGAAGATTTTCTTTTAAGTTTCTTGGCTTCTGATCTTTGTTGGTTGAGGTGTGTCTGTCGACAACATCCTGAACTTGCTTAGATGTTTAATTTAAGCCTAATTAATGTATTTATTAATTAATTTCGATTTTAATTGCTGACTTTCGAAGGCTTTTTTTTCTCAAATGCAAACAAGCAACGGATTAGGATGCTGTTTTTTGTTTACGTGATTATTACATGTGTTCTGCACTCATGTTACATCTCTGATGAAAGGTGCATTTTCTCTGAATTTACGACCTATAAGAAAGAAAAACAAAACCTTCATTATTACAATTTCTCTGCCGAAAGATGTTTCAACTGGTGTCTGCAAATGCATCATAGTAGCTAATGTTTTTGTCGTGTTCAGAGACACTCGAAAAGCATCTAAAAATGTTGGTCAGAAGTCAATAGCAATCAACTGGCTTCTACTTGCCTTCAAAAGAACCTGTGTTTTTCTATCTTTTACTTTTTCCTACAAACGCTACAATTTATTATTATTATATATTTTTTTTTTGTGATGTTGCGGTGGTTTTTTACATAGCTACCATTAAAAAAGGAAAGAAAAGGAGTCTACTTTCTATACACACTTTTGAATGATTTTTTAAATAATTTATATGTGAGAGAATAATTAAATAAGATGTATGCTTCACATTTTTTTTTGTGATTTCAAAAAAAAATTAAACTAATAAGAGAGTATATAGAAAAGGAATGTGCTTCTCAGCATTCCTCAAATTCTCAATAAAAAAATATAATATATAACTTTTATCGTAGACATGTTGAATTCTATCCGTATTCCACGAAGTTACTGAAATAAACTATAGTGGTGCAGAAAGAAAGAATCCTGAAAGTAAGGTGGACAAGATATAGTCCCATTTTATAACACTTTAGTTCATTTTTAATATGATCTACGATAAAATTTGATATGATCCATGTGAAATAAAAAAAGGGCTTCGCTGTTGGTCCACCGGAGTATGGATCAGGTTGGTCAAATATTACTTGAAAGTTGGGTCACTGGACTCTTCAGGTTGGTCAGTTGCTTTCTGCACGTCCATAACTTTCTTTCAGCATTCCTATAAGTATTTTCCTAATTTGTCCTTTCTGAAATTTGGATATTATTTTTAATTAAAAGCTATTTTTTCCCTTAAAAAATCCTTAACTTTCTTTCAGCATTCCTATAAGCATTTTCCTATTTTGTCCTTTCTGAAATTTGGATATTATTTTTAATTAAAAGCTACTTTTTCCTTAAAAAATTGTTTTAGATTATATAATTTGAAAACTTAAAAATGATTTAGATTATATAATACTAGCGAAAATACATATGTGATAGCACCACCTGTGTATTTGATTTTTTTTTTTATTTTCATAAAAAATTGAGTTAAGATAAATAAAAAATAAAAAATTAATTTTTAAAATAGTTGTTAAATATAAAGTTAAAAAAATAAAATATGTATATAAAAGAAGTTTTTAAAATAACGGTTAAAAATAAAAAATATTTTGAGAATAACGGTTAAAGATAAACTATTTATAAAATAATTTTTAAAATAATAATGAAGGGTAAAACTGAAATATTGAAATGTTGATATAAAAAAGGGTATTTATTTATATATTGTTAATGAAATTTATTTTTTGAGAAATAAAATATATTTCATTACAAAATCTGAAAATTATTTTTAACTTTTAAATTATATAATTAAAGTTCATTTTTAACTTCTAAACTGTATTATTAGAAAATCATTGACTTTGAAATTATGTACTGCCAAAGGTATTCTTTTATAGTAAAATAACTTTTAAATTATATAATTAAAAAAGGATAAATAAAAAAATAAATTTATGAGGAATGAGGAAGAAATTACAAGAAGAAACTGCATTTCTTTCCTTTTTCTCTTACCCACAACCTTTTAACGGAAAAAAAAATTATAAGGTACCATAATGTAATTGTTTTTTGTTGGCTAAATGACTCCTTTATCTAAATCCCAATATATTTTGTCTGTTTTAATGGAGTATTTAAAAATTTATTTTTATAATTTTATTTTTAAGCAACGCCCACTCCTTTCTTATATAATAAATGATTTGTTCATAAGTATCTTCTATGGGTTTTTTTTTTCTGAAAAGGGCTTGAGGCCCAACACTAACATAAAAGCTAACGCATATAGAGTATTACATACAAATATACTTTATTAAATAGTATTTATTTTAAAGAACTATCCTTGTTAACATTTGACTATAATAAATTACAGCTTTAATTTTTCAAAGTAAAATGATATCTTTATTCTTTTCACAGTCCTTTTGTTTTAGTCAAACACGTTTTTTGCTGAAAAAGCCATAAAATTTTTAAAATCAGCTTTTAATATTTTCTCATTTATTCGTATTATTTACAACCCAAATATGCTTACACAATTTTCATATTTGTATAACCAATTTATTACTTACTTATTTATTATTTACTTGTAACATTTTATGAAATAAAATTTTATAACAATAATAGTCAGGTTTACGTCTTTTGAAACAATCATATTTATATATCGTTTTATTAAAATTAACACAATACTCTCTTTTCTTTGTAGAAAAAAAAATTCTTAAATTTTAATAAGTTATACATTTTTATATAATATCCCAATATGTATACTAATTCTATTAAAGTTTATACGTTGCCAAATAATATAAAATAAAAAATTTAAACAGTATTATTATAATGTATATGAAACTACTCGTAAAATTAATCATATATACACTTAAAACAACTATCTATCTACTAGGTCCAAGATAAAATATGAAATCCTAAGTCCTAACAAACGATTTATTAAAGAATCACATAAACAAATCAACAGTATCAGGAATCACACGATTTCTTTTAAATAATTTCATTTTTTTACAGATCGATCTTCCTAAAACTTTGGGTTACTATATTATATATTATTCAGTATCTACTTATTACAACCATGTTTTTGTGGATACTATAAACAGGTAAATAAACTCAACATCATTACCAAAGTATCATAACATATCATGAAGTTTCAAGCTCTAGTTGCTACACATATATAGCAATGAACATAAATATTCATCATAGCTTAAATTAAATATTAGGCTCAAAGCCTTTATAATTTCACATTTGATTAAAAGACTCTCAAAGCTACTTCGCGATACTTTGACATATCATTATCATTTTGGCCTCATCCAAGGGCCACTATGCCACAACACTAAATATTTTTATATAAACAATACTCAAAACGTGGCTATGTTTAATTACTATATATATAATTAAATTTCAAACACAAAAGTAATATAATATTGAATTGCTATAAAGTATTATTTTATGGAAATATATAAAAGAAGTTGACAGCTTAGAAACAAATGGGTAGAAACATTAGATGAAATATTATATTGCACCTTACGACTTAGTCAACCTGATTCCTTTATCTAAACCTTATTATATGTTTTATTTACTTAATAATTAACCACACTTGCACCAATTTGTTTATGTTAATTGACAGGAAACAGGAATCTTTCTTCCCAACTACCCTTCAGGTGTCGTATATATACCTCTTCTTTGTATTTATGGATTCGTTGTTAAGCTTTATCATAGTATTATAATTCAAATTTTCATAAAATTCGAATATGTTCTCTTTAGATAAGGCCATTAGTTTTTGTTGGATTATTTCTGGATACTTATGCGATTTAATATAACTTTCTCATATAAATACAAGTACGAATAGCCGCCACTGAAATAACTTACAAATCTTATGATTATATATAAGATGGAGTTCTGACATGGATTTAACTCATAATTCGTAAGATTATGTATTTTCCTTATCTATGGATAATCTTTTTATATGGGTTGGAAAATTTCAAGCACATTATGTATATATCACTTTTATTTGCGGATTAAAATAACATGTTCTGAAAAATAAGAAAAGTTTGACTTTTAAGAATTCCAGATCATATGATAGCTTTGCATAAAGTCAATAAGGAGGCACGGTCAAATGTCTGAATTGCAAATTGTTATGTTTTTCTGGAAAGTTGTTAAAAACGACAAGGTAAAATATTAATTTTCATAATTTTTCAGAACCTAATTGGAAGTGGTCTCCACGGGATGGAGTTGAATTCCGCAGTAAAATTTGAACACCAGACGCACTTCCTCTCCACAGCCTCAAATTTGGAATATTTATAGACTCATAATTTGGTCACTAAGTGTAAAATCAGTCTTTCACATGTATAATTTATCTCATACTTAGAGAAAATCGATGAAAAAATATAACTTTTTTAAATAATTATACCTTATTTATGTTGGATTAATGTAATATTATTTAAATTAGAGCTCTCAGTTTCTTTCTCGTAATTATATTCCTTCACAATAATAATGGTGTTGTTGATGTTTGTCGACGTTTTTAAAATCATTTGTTTTGTTTGAATCGGTGGTTGTAATTGTTTTGTGGTGGTAGATGTTTTTTTTTTTTTCTTTTCGAATTGTATTGGAGATTTATGTGTCTAA
>Ga0214542_1001965_pt1 | contig 42613 bp, 32 predicted proteins | sample CNSS1metaG_FD_160096 | JGI IMG/M metagenome (GOLD analysis project Ga0214542, IMG submission 160096) | Root nodule microbial communities from cowpea collected in UCLA plant growth center, Los Angeles, California, USA - CNSS1 | ecosystem: Host-associated > Plants > Roots > Nodule | place: USA... | reverse complement strand
AATAGACTGGTTGAAGAACATGGAAGCATTGACCTTGAATGGCTGAGAGACGTTCCACCAGACAAAGCAAAGTAAGTCCAGTGGTTAATTAAACTTCCTAATGAAGTACTATTTCTTATACAATAAACTTAGCATTTATTTAATCTTGTTGGTGAAACCAACATCCCGAACTCTCTCATTACACATACAGAGAATACTTGCTCAGTGTAAAAGGATTGGGATTGAAAAGTGTGGAATGTGTGCGACTTTTAACACTGCATCATCTTGCCTTCCCGGTAAGTTGAAAGAAATTTGTGCAATTACTGGAATATAGAATAAATCTGATAAATTATTGACATATAACACAGGTAGACACAAATGTTGGACGAATAGCAGTTCGACTAGGGTGGGTACCTCTGCAGCCACTACCCGAATCATTGTAGTTCGACTGGGGTGGATAAATTTTTTGGACTAGACATCAACATGAAAAAATATGCAACTATACCAAACTAAGACTTGGCTCCATTATTTGGATGCATTTACCCAACTCACCTTTCATCGAAGTCAATTACTACTAAAAGGTGAAACGACAATAATAATGATAAGCAGCAAAAAGGTGAAACGGCAACAAGCTACGTGCAATAACCAAGTGACAAATGATAAGCAACGCCAGTTTCAAAAGTTCAGAGTCAAATTTAAGAAAACTTTCGAATTAAATTTGAATAATAAGAAAATACAATTGCAATAATAATGACAATAGTAACACTAAAATCGTCACAACTGCCATGTTTTATATCAATCACACATGAGTTTCTTGAACTATAACTGGTTCTAAAAATTCACATCTCTCAGCTTGTGCTCAACTGTACTTGGCAGTAGCTTACAAGCTGCAGAAAAATGATAGTGTTTCCTCTAAGCATTTACTGCAAGTGTTTTTGTGATTCTCCTAGGTTTTGTGATTGCTTCGATGCAATTTGGTAAGCCAATAAATTATATCAAGCGATGAATTACATATGACTTTGTATTGTCTGATAAATCATGAATGACTTTGTATTGTCTGATAAATCATGAATTGTCTGAACCATACTAACCTACGATCGTTGCAATCTGAACTACCGATGAAACTGAACTTGAACCGATGAAACTGAACTTGAACTTGATAATATTGCTGCAACCTCCCAAACTTGGTTCTCTTCAAAATAGTTAATCGATTAGAAAACGTTTTTTCTCCAAACCAACTTCGAAGAAGGTGAACGAGAAATGACAGAGGTTGAGATAATTAACTTGATTTAGGAACCAAACTCGACGTCATTGCAACCTTTTCGGTACTGTCTCCAAGCTGAAATCAAAACCCTAATGTTCACACTTCTTCATTATACAAAATCCGACAGCCTTCGATGCGAGCTTCCGGTGCCTGCGAGTCACTATACGAAATCTGATAGCCTTCGATGCGAGCTTCCGATGCCTGCAAGTCTCCGACCGTTCAAGCAAAAGGCAAAGTGATCCAAGAGCAGATGGTTTTATTCGAATGTTCAAACAGTGACATGAATGTCTCCGACAAACAACTGTTTAAAGTTTCATACGAATAGGATTAAGTTTTAAGTTGTATGCTTTATGTTTTTAATTCGTTTTTAAAGTTTCATACGAATAGATTCAGTTATAAGTTTTATGTTTTTAATTCGTTGACTTTCATTTTATATGTTGTATCATTTTCATTTATTTATAGTATTTATAGTATTTATAGTATTTATATTATATATATATATATATATAATATTATATAAAATATATATATTTTTTAAAGTTAAGTGTTTAATTAAATCAAGTTAAATATTCATATTTTATAAATAAAATACATACATACAATTTATTTTTATTTATAATATATCCTAAATAATTTATTTCATATTTAAAATTTTTTAAAAAATAAAACAAACTGTACCATAAATATAACAATATATAATAATATGTGACAATATAAATTAATTATTAATTTAATAATTCTTTTATTCAAATAAATTAATATAAAATATAAAAAAATAGCGTAAAAGATAATAAATAATTATCAAAATAATAACTAATCATTTCATTTTCTATATAATTAATAAGAATTGTTTTAATACCTTTTGTAATAATATTTAAATGGAAAAAAATATTGTTTTAGTTAAATGGTAGTTATTATATAATATATATATATATATATATATATATATATATAAAATAAAAATAATTTACAAATAATGGATTAATTTATATAATAATAAAATATATTTTTGAAGATTAACATTGATAGTTTTTAAAAATTTCTTTAATAAATTCATTTTTTATAAAATAATTTGTATATTATTTTTTTAATTAGAAATTCTATTTATTAGTTTTGGATTAGCAATAAAATAATTTTATAGTTAAAATCATAGCTAATTAGCTTCAACTTAATTATCATATTATGTTGTATCCAATCCCTAACTATTAGCTACAACTTAACTGCAATATTATGTTGTGTCTAATCCCTAACTAATTAGCTTCAATTTAACTACCATATTATGTTGTGTCTAATCCCTAACTAATTAGCTACAACTTAGCTACAATATCTATGTTGTGTATAATCTTTACCTAATTAGTTACAATTTAGCTACCATATTTATGTTGTGTTTAATCCCTAACTAATTAGTTACAACTTAGCTACCATATTTATGTTATGTTTAATTCCTAACTAATTAGCTACAACTTAGTTATCATATATATGTTATGTCTAATCCCTAACTAATTAGTTACAACTTAGCTACCATATTTATGTTGTGTTTAATCCCTAACTAATTAGCTACAACTTAGCTACCATATTTATGTTATGTTTAATTCCTAACTAATTAGCTACAACTTAGTTCCCATATATATGTTATGTCTTATCCCTAACTAATTAGCTACCACTTAGCTACCATATTTATGTTGTGTTTAATCTCTAACTAATTAGCTACAATTTAGCTACCATATTATGTTGTATCTAGTCCCCCACTAATTAGCTACAACTTTGCTACAATATTTGTTTGTCGCTAATTTGTCTCTAATTAGCGAGTAAAATTTTCCCTCGCAAATCAGCAAATTTCTTGTAGTGTCAACACCCCTCCACACACTCAACCACTTGAGCTACCATTGCTCCTTTTCACAACTCTTCGCATTTATATTTAATTTTTTCAGGTCTTACACTTCCAATTTTTTTCTAATTCCCATATCACGTAGGTAGAACCTTGCACGGATGCCATCCTTAGACTTAATAGGAACATTCAACAATGTACCTATCACATTGTCAAATACATTTTTTCCCAATATGCATCACATCAAGAAAATGTCTAATGTACAAAGACTTCCGATATGGCAAATAAAAAAGGATTGACTTTTTCCACCACTTACATGTGACAAGATCTCTTCAAAAAGGTTTACCTTGTTATTTATGTTCTTTACTTTATCAAAACCTTTATCACCAAACAACAATTATGGAGCTCTAAGTTCTTCTATTCTTCCATTAAACGCTTTTCTCCACTCTCAATAATGATGTTTTGAAGGTAAGAATCAACGATGGCCAAGAAATACACTTTTCATACCATGTTCCAATTGCACCCAATCTGTATTATCTTCACATATACGACATGCATATTTCCCTTTGATACTATATCAAAATAGATTACCATTTGTTGAAAAATCATTAATTGTGCCAAAAAACATTGCTTTTATCTTGAAACTTTCTTCCATATGGCCATCATACACCTTTACACCTTCGCTCCACATATCCTTCAAGTCTTCAATCAAAGGTGTCAAGTATTTGTCTATGTCATTCCCTTGATGTTTTGGTCCTGGAATTAACATGGACAACATCATGAACTTCCTTTTCATGCATAGCCATTGAGGTAGATTAAATATAATTATAACCATAGGCCACATGCCATTTGAGTTTCTTTGCATACAATGTAGACTTATTCGATTAGTAGACAAAGCAAGACATAGGTTTCTTGGTTCTTTCTCAAAATTAGGGTAATCATGGTCAAGTATTGCCCATTAAGGAGAATGTGCATGGTGTCAAAGCTTTCCATCACATGTCCTTTCTTCCGCATGCCATCTTATGTTCTTTGCGTCTTGTTTATTATGATACATACGCCTAAATCTTAGTATTATAGGAAAATACCATACCACTTTGATCGTCGCTGAATTTTTCTTATAGTGCAATGCCCTACATTTAGGGCATTTATCTTATGGTGCATATTCATTTTAAATATCAAACACTTGAGGAAAATCTCGCATATCCTTTTTGATAACATTTGCAATCTCCTCAACTTGGTCTAACTCATATGTTGTGTTAGTCTCTTTTGGTGCATTACTTATACTATCATGCAAATCATGATCTATATCTATTTTTCTATTGACACCGTGTTTGGTTCAACATGAATAATTTTTATCAATTCCTTTCCATGCTAAATGTTCTTATAATTTATCTATAGTTACCGTAACATCTTGGCCGGATGTTACTAATTTAAATAAATAAAAATAGAAATTAATAAATGCTCAACAATTAATAAACCTTTTTCCCAAAACGCGGGAAAAATTTAAATTTTTATTTTGAGCGTTTAAATCTAAAACCATAATCCACTTAAAAATATTACAATTCAAAATCTTATAATCATATTGAAATCGAAATAAAAGAAATACAAGTCTTTAAATTAATTCCCATGCTAGCCCCTCTCCGGCTCTAAGCGTTCGCATAATCATCTACAACACCATTTGCTCCCTGTAACGACTTACATGATCATCGCCAAACATAAGCAGATAGGGTGAGCTCAAAGAATAGAAGAAATAATAAGCATCACAATGTAAACCTACATCCCAACTTATTAAATTAACCCAACACCCCTTCAGAGAACCTCCATCTTCTAACACTAGAAATCATTGCCACCACCATGTACATCCAAATTCTACACACTTTGATAATGGCCTTACGTTAACACTTCCCATGAGCCACCACTCGTAGATCACACGTGCGGAAATCACCTCTAACAGTTCAAGCACACATACAGACTAATAATTACATGCTCATATGAATTTATATGTCCATACTGCATTATTCTAAGATCCAATTATAAATTAGGCATAAGTACTCTAACATTTGTGTTCCTACAAAGAACAAATAAAAAATATCAGGGAACACAAATAATGTCTTACCTCAAACCTTGACCCTTCGAGCCGGCTCCTTCTTGGCTTGTACATGTCATCTCTGAATGTAACCGGTCTGGACCCTTAGGGGGTTACATGCAGAGAGGGCTCCGACGATCAAGTCAACAAAAAGTTATACAAAAGTCAAATCTCAGATTAGGGAATTAATGAAAATGTACCCCTTAATTGCTGGGGTCCACGCATATTTATAGAGTTATTAATTATGTCTTGTCATCTTTCTGGGCTGGATCAATATTTGGGTCTTAGATAGGCTTGCGCTTGGCCCAAGCCCTGTGTTTGCGCTTGTTGGTATTAGGGACCCTTGTTTGCGACATTCTAAGTTTAGGGTTATTAACTTATTATGTATTGTCCTTTGCAGTAGGCGGCCTGGGCTGCTATATGGTTCTGCTTGACTAGTTACCTATGTACTAATTTTATTTGTGGGGCTATGTCTAGGCAGTCTTGGCTGTGTAGTTGCCTTGGTCTGCCTAGGTATAGTACAATTCTCAATTTGGATCCCTACCAACACATAATTTAACCTTAAGTACAACTTACCCATTATATACATTTTGTCCTAAATATCGGTTTCCCAAGTTAAACCATGAATCACATAATTTTAACAGGAATCCATTATGCCAATAACAACTCAACACCCACAACTGAATAATACATCCAACTCATATAGGTTCATAAATTTATTTAACCCCAGTTGTAGCCCGCCCTTTTATCATAATGCCTCATGGCCAGTCACAATTCACCTTAAGTTGCACACTTATACCTTTGCATTTAAACATATAATGGTCCAACAGTTCATTCCATTATATTCTAGTAGTCATATATATATATATATATATATATATCCAATGCTAAGAGCGGGGGAGGGGGGATTGACTTGGCTAGTTAAAAAATAGGAAGTCTTTTGAAGGTTTAAAACTGTTTTAAATTGAATAAATTCGATTACCAAGTTTGGATGCAAACACCTTTGTACAATACACTTTCAACCGATCAAAAACAAAGTTAGTCGATTGATTTTACTAGACATATGTTGTACTGGTATAATCAATCGATTGAATTAGAAAAATAGTCGATTGAAATACTGGGAATAATTCAGAAATGTAGATTTGTGATTTAAAGCAAGAGCCACCAAAACACTCAAGAATATCAAAATGATGGTTTAAATCCAAATTCTTTAAACTTTGAATGATAATGCAAGAGAAAAGGTTTAGAGAAAAGATTGATGCATGAGATTTTTATATTGGTTCACTCAAACTTGATCTACATCCAGTTTGTAAAGGCAACTTGAGCCCGACTTTGCACTATTTCAAAAGATTTACAAAGTTTACACTCTTACACTTTCAAAATTAGCAAAAAACACACACAAAAGACTCTTGAATCACACAAGAATCACAACAACACAACAAGACACCTCTTGCAGACTTGGAAAACCACCAGGCACACACACAAAGCTTGAGAAAGATCAAACCTTTGTGGTAGCAAAGCCTTGCCTACCCTAAACACCTTCTCCAAGCTTCAAACACAAGCAAAAGCTTCAAGAATTGATCTAACATCAATCTTCACCAGCTGCAAACTGAATGATCACGAAAGAGAGAGAATTTCAAGGTTTCCAGAATGGTTTCACACTCAAAAATGGTCTTGCTACCTCTCTTTCAAAAATCACAACACTTATAGTCAAACTGTTACAAAATTCAACATGTTGATTTTCACATCAATTGGTTGATTTCACTTAACTTAAGTGAACTCAGTCGATTAAAAAATAAATCAACTGATTGAATAGGTCATAGTTTATGACTATTGTAGCTAACCTTTTAACTTATTGAAAATTCATTCAACAGATTAAAAGACACATTTTAACCTATTGAAAAATATTTCAACAGATTAAAAGACTCAATAAAGACCATATGCATCTAATACATGCTAAATGGTCTACAAAGTGAGTTACAAACATCAAGCTTGTTTTCCTAATCATTGATCCATATTGAGGGCATGCGTTCAAGGCTTGTTCAATATGAGCAACACCAAATCTCCATGACTTCATCAATGTAGGCATGATTCCAAAGAATTGGCTTCAAGTTACTTCAACAAAGCTTCATCAAATCTTCATGAAACTCACCATCTAGGCTTCAAATGTTAACATACCCCAATTTATACATGTTCACATAACCATCAATTCAGAATCATACTGACATTCCAATTCACCAATTTGAAACCACGTCGCCACTAAATCATACAATTTCACATATAACAACTATTCACACAATTAATTTAGGATTCTCAAGATTTCCCTATATCCCTAATCTTTTTTTAACCCTCAAGAACCTTCATCTTAAATCATCCATAATTCAATAACTTATAATCACTATAGTGATAGTCGCGGTAATATACGCATTCCTAACATTCATCGTGAATAAAAAGAACCCATAACAGCCTAGAAACCCCACAGAATTCTCAAAAAAAAAAAAAACCCAACAATACTCGCTTCGCCTGGCAGGTCAAACCCTATCACCAGTCGATGCATGGCAAAAACCAAAAAAACACATGTAATTGCCCTAGCTCTTGCTTCCCCCTCCCATGCTTCATTCTAGCCTTCTCTTTCCTCTCTAGGTTACTAAATCATCACTATTTCAATACCCTCACTACTGCCATTACTTGATTCCTTGCACCATAAAGATCCTATTACCCATATTTATGTTCAATAAATAATTATTTATTTATTTAATTTCTCAGGTCTTACATTCACTACCCTTGAATGACAACTATTCAAGCAAGGACAAATGATTCTACTAGGATGTTTTGCCTACTAAACTGCAAATCTACGAAACTCTTTCACCACATCCTCATATTCTTTTGATAATCGACTAACAATATATTCTCAAACTAATATCATTTGCAATATCAAACTATAAGATATTATTTATCGTACCTCATCTTTGAAGATACTGTGATTTCTGTGATGAAAGTCCACAACTGCAAATTAAGAAAATAATGAAAATGCAATTAGTAAAAAATGAAAGAACTAGTTAAATTATTGCATATCATGTTTCATCCACTAATAAAAAATTTATTTAATAAAAAACAATCACTATTATACCTACATTATAGTAATTCACACAAGAAAAACCTTTTTTATTCACATTGATAAACAAAAAGACCTTACATTATAGTCTTGCATAACATCATTTTATCTTATAAGTATATATTTCTTGAATGATCAGATTTAAAACAAATATGTGTTAACTTAAATTTTACTGTGTTGTTTAGAGTCAAACAAAATTCAAATAATACCCCTAATGTAGTAGGGACGATGACTCAAGGTTGAATCCAAGAAAATGGTGTGTGTTAAGTTTAGCTGGCACAATTAAATTTCACTGAAAAGAAAATAAAAATAAAACAAAGGGGGAAAAAGAAATTTTGAAACTAAGAAAAAGTGCAGAATTTTATTCAATTAAAACTAAACTATATGCATGAATGAAAATATGTCATGAATGCAATGCATGAGTAGAATCTATTGGAATGAGGAATGGTGAACTAAATCTAAAGTGGAATAATGAAGAATATAAGGGAAAGATGCATGAGTGATCATAATTGAGACTTGGCAATGCATGATAGAATTTCCACTACACCAGAACCAAAATTTGAAAGAATTAAAAAATAACCAAACTGAATTTCTCATGTGTATGTGGACTTACATGCTATGAAAGGGTGAAATCTAATGGAAAGATGATATGAACTTAGTTGGAATGAATATGAACCTAAATGACTGATAAGTGTTGTTTCAGATCCATGTAAATGGGACATGATGCAATGGCAAGATTAGGTGCATGAGTGAGTGGATCCTAGGCTAATGCAGATTCCTATTGTTTACTACGATGCAAGTGTTAATTTATGCTCTAAAGAAGGCACTTAGGATGGCATCCACTGATCGATATTCAAGAATCCATATGGCACTCTTAAGAAAATTTGTGACAACATTACATTAGCACCTAGCAGTAGTAAGACAATTCAATTGTGCATAAAACCAGATTGCAACTTACCATTAGTTAGTGACAAGATTTATTGTAACAACACATTAGAATAACTTGAGGTGCAACAATGAATTTCAAATAATAATATTGAATGCTCAATCATAATAAACTAACAAATGGATATACAAGTGCACATGAAACTCTAGACAGATTTGAAACATAACCTACCACAGCACCAAGCCCACCGGATTCGATTTCGTATACAATGCGAAGCTACATTAGAACATTTATGAAATTCTCATGGTATTAGCAAACTAGCACATAACATCTGTACACCAGACCATTACAACAACATCATACCAAAATTGAAATCAGTATCAAGATGAAAATGGAATTCAATGCAAATTTGATGTTCAATTCACACCAGTCAACCCAAAGTAGGCTTATTTCATAAGCAATGCAAATGCATGATGCAAATGGAACCATAAAAGAGCAGTAGCAAACCAGAATGCTTCACCACTAAATTTATCTTGTGAAAATCAGAACCTCTGCATTTTCATGTTCTAAATTGCAAGGCAACCATGCTCTCTACAAATGCTAAAATGATTGATGCTAAAAAGTTATGAAACCTAGAGATCCAAGAAAAACTACCACTAAAATTCATGAATCAAAAGCTACTGTAGTAAAGTAAAACTAAAGCAAGGAAAGGGAACTTGGTGCAAAAACTTAAAACAAAAGAACAAGCATAAAGATAAAAACTGACTTAGTGCTTGAACTATAGCCCTTTTGCACTCGAGAAGACATCTTGGAACTTTATGCCCATTTTGGGGTCATATGGATTCCATGAAGGAACCAATATTGTGTGCAAATTAGTGAACCAAGTTCGAACACTATCACAACAATGGAAACTGAACGAGAAACTGAAAACATTAAAGGAAATCTAGATTGCTACAAAATTAAAAGGCAGAAAACATAAAATGGAATTTAAAACTGCATAAATTAAAGGCAAGAAAACTTAAAACACAATCAAAGCTTAAACAACCAAATTAAAAGTTAGAAATTAGAAATTATAATTGAAATTTAAACTAGTGTATTTCATTGAAATCGACGAAGTTAAAAGCATACAAGAGAAGAAAGTGCTAGAAATTTAAATGATGAAATGAATGTCTTTTAATCTAATCCCGATTTCTGATTCTAAGTGGGTGAACTAAGTAAAGCTACCTAATACACAAGGGAGAACCCCAATTTATGAAGGCTACTTTGTGCTTATTAGAAAATGGAGAACCCCTCTTACAATACACTCTTTCCCTCTTTGGCAAGAACACGAATAAGAACTCTGGAACCCTTTCCTCCTCACAATTATCTCTGTCTCACTTCGTCGGGGCTCCCAATCAAAACCTAATTCGACCATTTTAAAACCCCCCAAACAAAAAATAAGAAAAGGAAAACCCAAAAATTGCCTAACCATGATCCTTCCTTTCGAACCAGAATCACGAATTTGAAACCCCACTAATGGCGCCCTTGATTTTCTTCGATCTTCCCCTAGTTCTCCATATCGAATCAGCCTCAGATCACCTCCCCCCAATTCACATCAGCATCACTTTCGATCTCTCTCTCCTATCAAATCTCGTACCTTAGACTTGGTTCGTACCTATCAAGATACAGGCAGTATCAAGTTCTAATTTGTGGTGGAGTGCTTCTCGTGCCTTTGAATCAGCATCAACAAGAATATGCCCTCTTAACTGAAACTGTGCATTTTGGGTGAAGTATTGATCTACAAATAAGAAAGATTGGAGTCAAGGGGTCTAGAATCCAAATTAGCAAAAAAAAAAGGGTTTCCTAGCAAAGAAAATTTATTAAAAAGGGATTTTTAAAATGGGCAAACTAAATAAAAAAATACTATTATAACTAACATTTTTATCACATTTTTATAACAAAATAAAAAACAAAAAGTAGTTAATTCAAAAAGTAGTTAATTCAAAAAGTACTTTTTATAACAAAAAGTAGTTAATTCAAAAAGTAGTTTATCACATTTAAAATGGGCAAACTAAATAAAAAAATACTTTTTATAACAAAAAGTAGTTAATTCAAAACAAACAATTATTTATTTAAACTTAAAGAGGAAAGTTTAGAATGGAAAAATACTGAAAAATGGAGTCCTAACAATATGTCGACTATTCATCCATAATTTTTTTCTCCAAATCATACCATGTCTTTAGAATGATGTTGAGGTTGTTGCAATCCACAAAATCCAAATTATGCACAAAAATTTAATTAGATTTAATCATTGTACAACTAAATTTACTACGCCTATCTCCTAGAATATAAATCAACAACTAATCTGGGGATCTATAGGTTCTCAAGGTAAAGGCGTTGGAAAACTTGTGACGATGAATGATGAGAAGATTGAGTTTGGCTTGCTAGATTTGATGAGGGTAGCCACATAAGTTATTAGAAATGGAAGCTTTCTTACAAAGACGTCATGGCTAATGGAGTGGTAGCGGTGGTGAAAAGGAGTAGAGAGATGAACATCAAGGTGTTGAAGTGTCTTAATAGATCATAGCAACCAAAGGTCACGACTATTTTAGAATCAAGAGACCTATCTACATTGACTACGATTACATTGTTTGGCAAGTTGAGGGAGCATGAAATTGATATGCAAAGGCTAAATGATTTAGAGTCAAGTGAGAAAAAGGTGAAGAATATAGCCTTGAAGACTAGCACCAAGAGGAATGATGAACCCAAGGATGAGGTGGCTGAATCAAGTGACAATCAGAACTTGAATCTTTTTGTCAAAATGTTTGGGAAGTATCTAAAATAGAAAGGCAACAAAGGTAATCAACAGAGGTACACTTCCAAATGAAATGAGTCAAATTCTTATCATATCACTTGTTATAGTTATGGAAAGCAAGGAAATATCAAGATTGAATGTCCAAATGTTAACAAAGAAAAGGAGAAGAGTTTTGACAATAAAAAGGAGAAAAAACCAATGGAGAGACGTGCATACATATCATGGGAGTACAATGATGATTCAATAAGTAACTCATCACAAGATGAGGGTGAGGAAGCCAGCTTATGCCTCATGGTTGGTTATGAATCATCTTGATTAAGTCAAGTAAACTCTCTAGACAAAAATGACTACAATCAATTGTTCAATGATTTTGAAGAGTTGTATAATGAAACAAACAAGATTTCTACATTAAACAATCAATTGAAAGGCTTAAACAATTGGCTAGAAAATAGAGTTAGTCAACTGGAAACAGAAATAGTTGATTTAAAATCTGATTTCAAACGCTTATAAATGATTTACAATAATTCAATCTATTGTTGTATAAATAAACCAATTGAAAAACCTTGTGAAAACTGCATAGTTTTAAAAAATCAAGTGAAATACCTTTTGAAAACTTGTGCAAAGTTCACAAGAGGGAAAACAAACTTTGAAGTTGTTCTTGGCTTTCAAAATTGTGTGTTTGGGAATGTTGGACTTGGTTACAATCCAATATACAAAAAGAAAGCCAAGAAGTTCTCTAGTTTCTTTTCAAAAAGTAAGCCAAATGATATGCCTTTCATTTCTTACAACTATTGTATGAAGAAAGGTCATATTATTAAGAATTGCTAAAGGGGTTACGAAATGGATCCCAAAAGGATCTAGAAAGGATCTAGAAAGGTGTAACCATGATGGACCCAACCTATCAAAAGGTACCAAGTAATACAAATCTATTTTGCAGGTCATAAAAAGTTAGAAGAAAGATTTGTGGTACCTTGATAGTGGTTGTTCGAGCACATGACATATGAGAAGACCAAGTTTGATAATTTGGAGTTGAAGGATGAAGGATTTGTGACTTATAAAGACAACAACAAAGGAAGAATACTTGGAAATGGAGTCACAAGCAATAGATCCTCATTCAACATCAAGAATGTGCTACTTGTAGAAGGGTTAAAGCACAATTTGATAAGTAGAAGCCAATTGTGTGACAAAGGTTTTAAAGTTGTGTTTGAACCAAATCATTGCCTTATATATGATGTATGTGGTAGTATTGTATTGATAGGAAAAAGAGTCAACAATATATACTTGCTTCATATGCATCATGCATCATTTAGCATTCATTGTATGTTTACAAAAGAGGATGATAATTGGTTATGGCATAAGAGGCTTTGTCACATACACATGCAAAATTTTAATTGGCTAAATAGAAAGCAGTTGGTTAAAAGTTTACCAAAACTCATTTTTGAGAAGGATAGAGTATGTGAAGCTTGTCAAAAGGAAAAACAGACCAAGGTCTCTTTTAAACCCAAAATTGTGTTTCAACTGAAAGACCTTTGGAGTTTCTTCACATGGATCTATTTGGTCTATCTTGAACCATGAGTCTTTGTGGAAACCTTTATGCATTAGTCATAGTAGATGATTTCTCTAGGTTTACATGGACTTTATTTTTAGCAGCCAAAAATAACACATTCTATGCTTTCAAAAGACTAGCCAAGGTTTTAGAAAATGAAAATAGTTATAAGGTAGTGTCTACTCAAAGTGATCATGGTGGAGAGTTTCAAAATGAAATATTTGAACACTTTTGTGAAAATCATAGGATTAAAAATAACTTTTCTGCTCTAAGAACTCCACAACAAAATGGAGTAGTTGAAAGAAAGAATAAATCACTTGAAGAACTAGCTAGAACCATGTTAAATGAAAACTCACTACCTAAGTACTTTTGGTCTGATGCAGTCAACACAACTTGTTTTGTTTAATCGTGTGTTGATTAGGCCTATTTTAAAACAAAACCTATAAGCTTTTCAAAGGGAGAAGGTCTGTTTCAAGTCACCTAAAAGTATTTGGTTGTAAGTGTTTTATCTTAAATAATGGCAAAGAGCAACTTGGAAAGTTTGATGCCAAAGTGGATGAAGGTGGTTTTCTTGGTTATGCTATACATGGTCATGTATATAGAGTTTATAATAAAAGACTAATGAGTGTTGAAGAGTCCATGCATGTTGTATTTGATGAAACTAACCTAGAGTTGCTAGATCAAGTGTCAAAGAATGCAAATGAAGATGATATACTGTAGGAAAATAAATATGTTGCAGAAAGGCAATGTGCTACAAAAAATCAATTGAATGAAAAGGAAAAATAACCGACTGAAAAGAAAAAACAACCGACTGAAATAACTATAGACAACAACTTACCGAAGGATTGGATTGAACCTAAAGGGCTATCAAAGGACAACATTGATGAGTCATTATTTCCCCTTATCCCATTGCCCTTTTGTTCCATTCTTGATGCTTGTTTAATGCTTAATTATCTTTTGTTAATGCATTTTCCGCAATTGGGATTCATTGGGCTATTATTCCAAATTTTGAGTAATTTAGCATTAATTGGTCTCATTTTTGTCTCTAAAAATATTTAGGTCCTTTGTGAAGCAAATTTTTGAGCTTAGATGTTAATCATAAGGTCAAGAGAGAGTTGACACGTGATTTCCACATCATTGCCACGTTTGCGACATGTAGTCAGCCTGTCCACGTCATTGGGCCAACATTTTCAGCCCATAGTGGCATTTTTATAATTATGAGTGGCAGAATGACAGTTTGGTAAATACTTTGATTTGTAGTAATGTGACCACGTTTTTAGGTCATTTTTCTCATGGGAAGCATCTCTCTTCTTCCCCAATCGGTTTTTACGTTCTTAGGAGAGCACCCACTTAGGGTTTTTCGATTTTGGTGATTTGAGACCATAAAAGCACTCCATAACTTAGGGTTTTCGTCCCATTCAATAAAATTTATGTTTGTTCACTCTTTCCCTACTCTTCTAATGCAATTTCATTTCTGTTTGAACTATTTTTTGAATTCCATGTCTAGCTAAGCTTTTGGTATTGATTCCTTGAAGAAATTGAAATGAAACCATGAGGTTGGTGTTCGTTTTGATTTTCTCTTCTGGTTTGCCCTTCTTCAAGTTGCGTTTTTATGGTAAAACACGAAATTGATGGATGCTCAATCTTAATTTCGTATTTCTACACCTAAAGTGACTTATAATAATGCTTAATGAGTGTGGGTCGTTCATAGTATGCTTAATCTGAGTGCCAATTGCTTGAAGTATGCTTGACTTAATGGCATATTTAACTCATGTTAATTATCGCTTAGTTGATTAATTTCGGGTTTCATGGGAGCAAATTTGATAGAACAATTAGTTGTGTAATCTGTGATTAGGGAAATTTTAGTTGAATCAAGGAATCAATATGTTTTGAAATTTGTTTGATTAAGTTTTGCAATAACGTTTTGTTAATTTTGTGTTTAAAACTGAATATGCCAAATCAACCCCTCCTTGTTGAATCTAGAACCATTGAGTGAAAACAATTGTCACTGGAGACGACCTTGGGTTAATTCCTGAGTACTGCATTTACATGTTTTATTTGGTCATTATTGGTGATATTAGACAAGGAGTATCCATTATACGCAAACTTGTATTTTTGTGAATGTGTTGCTTTTGTATCTCAAATTGAACCTAAAAATGTGAATGATGCTTGCATGTGTAACTTTAAATTTCATCAAATGGATGTGAAAAGTGAATTTTTGAATAGTTTCTTAAATGAAGAAGGGTATGTATCACTAGAGGGGTCAATTTAACCCAGCCCACAGGGCTTGGCCCTGGCTCACGTGGGCTAAGGCCAAAAAAACCCACATTGAAAAAAAGCCACCATCAAAGAAGCCCACATGGTAAAAAACCCCACAAAAGCCTTGTGGGTCAAGGCCAACCCATGGGCTTTCATCTTTAACATGAAAAATATATTATTTTTTAAAATGTATTATTATTTGTGGGACGGGCTGGAAGATTTGAATGGCCAGCAATCCGAACAAGCACGACAAACTGAACAGGCACAATGACTCAGACCTGCCCGACGACCTGAACATGCCTCACGATTTAAACGGGCCCGAGGATTTGGACGGGCTTGACTATCCGGTCAGGCCCAACGATTCGGATAGGCCAAATGACTCGGACTAGCCCGACGACACGGATGAGCCCAACGATTCAAACTAGCCCGAAAATTCGAACGGGCCTAACGACTTGTACAAGCATGACGACCCATCGGGTTTGACAACCCGGACGAGCTCGACGAACCAAACGGGCTTGATGACCAAGATGAGTCTAACGACCAGAACGGGCCAAACGAGTCAGACAAGCCCGATTATTTGAACCGGGCCAACGACCTGGATAATCCCAACAACTCGAACGAGCCTTATGACCTCGATGGGTAAAATGACTTGGACAGGCATGTCCAAACCTTCGGACTCGTCTAGATAGTTTAGCCCGTTTGGGTCGTCAGATCCATACGGGTCGTTGGACTCGTTTGGATAGTTGGGTCTGTTTGGATCGTTAGGCTCGTCCGGATCGTTAGACTCGTCCAAACTATTGGGTCCGTTCGAATCATCAAGCTTGTTCGGGTCGTCGGGCTCGTCCGTGTCGTTGGACCCGTCATAATCGTCGAGCGTGTTTGGATCGTTGGTCCCATCTGGGTCATCGTTCTTATCTAGATCGTTAGGTCCATTCGGATCATCAAGCACATCTAGGTCTTCAGGTCTGTTCAGTTTGTTGGGTCGGTTCAGATCTCCAAGCCCGTCTAGGTTGTCGGTTCCGTTTGGGGCTTCAGACTTGTCCAGGTGATCAAGCCTGTTTGGCTCGTTGGGCCTTTTTGGGTCTTCAGACCTGTTTGGGTCCCTCAGCTTGATCTTTAACTCTAGCTTAATGTAGTATTATTTGGGGGGGCCTAACTCACCTTAGATCTAGCCTTAACCCACTAGAGAGGGGGACTTTGGAGGCTAGGACTCTTTTTTGGCCCCCTCATTTGTGTCCCCCTAAAATGGGGCTTAATGAAGAGTGGGTCAGGGTTGACCCATGAGCTAGGGGCCAAATTGAACCTCTATGTATCACAACGTCCTGACTTTGAGGATCACCTCTATCCTAACCATGTTTTCAAATTGAAAAAGGCCTTGTATAGTTGGAAACAAGCACCACGACAGTGGTATGAAAGGCTAAGCAACTTTCTTTTATCAAAAGGATATGCTAGAGGCGCAGTTGATAAAACACTCTTCATTAGAAAACATGAAAGTGATATTATACTTGTTCAAGTATATGTTGATGATATCATCTTTGGCTCAAATGTGTGAAGAGTTTGTTGCAGCTATGCATGGAGAATTTGAGATGTCCATGATGGGTGAGCTTACCTAGTTTCTAAGGCTACAAGTCAAACAACTCGAGTGTAGAACATTTTTAAGCCAATCAAAATACTGTTTTGACTTGTTGAAAAAAATTCAAAATGGAGAATTGCAAGGAAGTGTCCACTCCAATTGCTAGAAATTTTCTTATGGATGCAAATGAGGTGGGGCAACAAGTTGATTCAACGAAATATAGAGGGTTGATTGGGTTTTTGCTCTATCTTACAACAAGTAGGCCAGATATTCAGTTTAGTGTGTGCTTCCAATCCAATCCAAAGGAGTCGCTTCTAAAAGTTGCGAAAGGATTCTAAAGTATTTGAAAGGAACAACTAATGTTGGTTTATAGTGTCCCTGTGATTCTAATATAACTCATAGTGGTTTTTCAGATTCTGACTTTACATGGTGCAAATTGGATAGAAAAAGCCCAAGTGGCACTTGCCACATACTTGCCTCAAGTTTAAACTAATGGAATAGCAAAAAGCAAGCATGTGTGGCACTATCCACTTCTGAAGCTGAATACATAACAGTTGTACATGGATGTGCACAAGTCATATGGTTAAAGCATCAACTCATGGACTATGGTGTAAAACTAAGTATTATATTATGATAATACTAGTGCCATCAACTTAACCAAGAATCCAATATAACATTCTAAAACCAAGCACATAGAGATTAGGCATCATTTCATTTGAGATCATGTTCAAATGGAAGATTGTGAAATTCAATTTCTTAAAACTAAAAATCAATTGGTTGATTTATTCATAAAACCATTAGCTAGAGATAGGTTTAATAAGCCGAGAATTGAACTAGGCATATTATACATGAAAAATGTGGTCTGATGTGTTTTTAGCATGTTAATCTTAGGAATCTCAACATTAATCACATTAAAATAAGAAAATGTGTGCATAAACTAAAAACTGTCATATTTAGCCTGTTATTTTTTCATTTTGATGTGTTGATTTTACTTAAAATAGTCTCATATGCAAAACTTATGATTTATCAAACTTTCATTCTATTGACTTTACAAATCTATGCATTGATTTCACTTCAATGGCTACTATTTGCAAAAATCATGATGTGTCAAATTTTTCAGTTTGTTGATTCTGTAAATTTATTCATTAATTTCACTTAAGATGTCACTACATGCAGAAAACATAAACTGTCACAAATTTTAATCTATTGTTTTCACAATTCTATGTGTTGATTTCATTAAAATTGTATATGGGAATATAAAGTTCAATTTCACAATTTGTAATCAGTTCATTTTTGAAATCTATGTGTTGATTTCACTTAACCAGATTCTGCATGCAAAGATTTATGAAATGTTGAATTTTTAGTCGACTGAATTACAAAATCTATGTGTTGATTTTACTTGAAGTGTAATTTTCTGAATGAATTAAATTCAAAAGCTGACCTAGTCAAATAGAACATCTCGTGGTCATGTACAACCTGCCCCCAACAACTATTACATCAACAATGTATTGCTTTTTCTTATTTGTTTGACCAAAAAGCATTTGTGATGTGTAATTCCAATGTGCATGCACCTTACATGATCAAAACTGATTGATCTCTTCGTAAAAACTCATTGGAAATATCATGATTTATTGAGATACTACAATCGGATGCATTAATCTAACTTTGGTAACATAAAATGAATTAATGAAAATACATCTACACCATTTAATCGACTGTTTCTGAAATTCAACATGTTCAATTATAATTATTGCACTTGAAAAGTTGCATTTGCATCAAACATATCTTAAAATAGCCATACCCACAATCATCATGCCTCACCGTCAACAACACATTGCCCAATCTGATGGAGAACACTTCACTCCTCCCAGTCCAAGTTCTCCAATTCAAGATCATGGGAGAATTGAAGCTTGGTTTGAAAGACATCGGGACAACATTCAAGTGTTCCCCATTGAGATGACTAGGAAGCAAATAAGCATTCCTAAGGTGCTGAGGCATTCATGGTTGAGACCATAAGGGTTTGAGAGTCTTCTCCAACAACTCAAGCATAAAAAATTAAAGACCTTCCTTGAACTTTTAGGGAAAATTTATCCTGACTTGGTGAAAGTATTTTTCACCAACTTGCAATTCGAAAATGATGTACTCTTATCTAGTGTGAAAGGAGTCCATATCGAGATATCCAAGAAGGCTTAGAAGGATGTAACTGAACTTAAGGAAAGATGTGTTCAAGTGAGGAAAGGTGAAACTAGTGTTGTGCAAGAGTTCAACAAAGTCCAATATTATGGGCAATGCTTAAGGAACCTTGGTCTTGATATCAAGCATTTTAATGTTTATGGTCTCAAGGTGGAAGAAGGGCTCCTTGTTGTGATAATTACAAAAATCATAGTTCCACATGGAAACAACCATTCTACACTGAATGAGGGAGATTTGATCCTCATTATTTCATCCAACACAATGTGCAAGTGGATTGGATCTTTGTGCTTCGTGATCACATACTCAAGGCCAAGAGGCTCACGGATTTTAGGTTGTCCTATATGGTTTTGGTGTCCAAGTTCATAGAGTACTTTGGTGTTGATGTAAAAGATGAGTTAGAAAAGTCAACTAGATTTTGAACCAAACCTCTTATCAAAATTTGCATAAGATGGGCTTTACCAAGGTGGGAAATGTGTGGATAGCTAGTGGTATTGTAGTTGGTGGTGCACATGATCATGAAGCTGACCTAAGTGGAGCAAATCAAGAAGAAGAGCAAGAGCCCACTATTGGACCAATGGACATTATCCCTTATAATCCTCTAAAGGATAGAGGCCTTGTGTACTCATAGTTTGAGAGGATGGTGTTGCATCAACTACATGAACTCAATGTGTCTCAAAATGCAATTCACACCTTTTGCAATGAGAGGTTTAATGATTTGGATGGCCAAATCCATGTCATTCATGATCTGCTGACTTCATTCCAGACTAGAAGCAATCCTTAGGATGATTGAGTGTGTTGGCCTTTAGGATCATGCATTGCATTTGTGTGGTTGTGTTGCTTTATTATGAGTTCTGTCAATTTCTTAGTTAGTTGATTTCTATTTTAGCATGTTGAATGTATCAGTTTTCTAGTTTTATTCACTACTTCAGTTCCTATCGTATCCTACTGTCAATGAACATTTATCTTTGTTTGTGATCTTAATGCTTTATTTTTGTTTGATTAATCCAAAGAGGGAGAAAAATTGGAAGCATTAAAATTGGAATTTAAAGGAATTAAACCCATACTATTCATAGGGGGAGCATTTGCATATATGTGTGATTATTATCTTGTATGTAATGCTTTTGGAAACATTTTTCAGATTTACAAGTTCATGCCAAGTTGGAAGATGGTGCTTAGATGGGACTTCACCAATTCATGGAGTCCAACCAAATGAAGGAAGATCATATGAAAGGAATATGCAATGGAGGTTGGCTTAATCAAATCAGGGGGAGAATGTCGGCACAAATAGCCTAGATGATTTGGTGCTTGAAGATTTGATGAAGGAACATGAAATCATTGCCTTGGAACATGTCGTAACCATGCTTATATTGATGAAGGTGTGGAGATTTGATGCTTCACGTTTTAATCAAGCATTGTGTGCGTGCTCTCTATCTGGATTATTCATGGGGAAAACAAGCTTGAAGATTGTATATCTTATTGTAGAGCATTTTGCATTAATTAGATGTATATGGTCTTAGGTCTGTCTTTTAATTAGTTGAAATGTTTTTCAACAAGTTAAATGGTGTTCTTTAATCTGTTGAATTTTTAACAGATTAAAAGGTTTGTTGTAGTAGTCTTAACTGGTACATATTTAATCAGTTGATTTATTTTCTAATCGACTAATTTCACTTAACTTAAGTGAAATCAATCAAGTGATTTGAAAATCAACCTGTTGAATTTTGTAACAATTTGACTATAAAAGTTGTATTTTTTGAAAGGGAGGTGAGAAGAACATTTTTTAGCGCGAAAACTTTTTGAAATATGTGGAACTCTCTCTGTTTCGTGATCATACAATGTGCAGCTGTTGAAGATTGATCTTAGATCATTCTTGGAGCTTTTGCTTGTTATTTTGAAGCTTGGAGAAGGTAGTTTTGGTATGCAAGGTTGTGCTACCACTAAGGTTTGGTTTTTCGCAACCTTTTAGTTTATGCATGCTGGTTTTTTAGGTCTGTAAGAGGTGTCTTGTTGTGCTAGTGTGATTCTTGTGTGATTAAGGAGTCATTGTGTCGTGTTTTTGCATAATTTGAAAGTATAGTGTTGTAAAATTTGTACATCTTTCGAAATAGTTGAAAGGTCAGTCTTAGGTTGTCTTTACCAACTAGATGTAACTCAGGTTTAAGTGAACCAGTATAAAAATCTAGTGCATTGCTCTTTTCTCTAACCCTTCTCACTTGTATTGCACTATAAAGTTTAAGGAATTTTGATTTGAAGCATCTTTTTGACATTCTTTTGTCATATAGCATAAAAATAGAAAAAAATAATAATAAAATCAAGACCAACTAGGGTGTTATTTTCTCCTATATCCCTTCATCATGATCACTCTAAATAGCATGCAAGTCGTCGACTATGCTCTTGACATCCACTTGAATTGTTCTTGATGAAAAGAACATCATTTCAACTATATGATAGAGAACTATCCCTAGATTCTATACAAGAAGAACTTTAAGATGAACCTTTACAATTCAAAAGACCTATGACACGGGCAAGGAGCAAGAGATTAGATGAACAAATCTATTCAAGGCTCTTGATGCTACAAGCAACTAGACATTCAAAGGATATGTAGAACTTGGCTTAGAGCACATTTGAAGGATAAAATTAGTTTATGTATTTAGACTTTGGACTTTCTTTTATAAATTAGTTATGTTTATATGTTTTTGGGTTTTATGCTTTTTTTTATAAATTAGTTTATTTTTTATGTTTTTCGGCTCAGACCTTCTTTTAGAGTTTCCAAGTTATGTGCCTATATATAGAGATACTAAAAACTAATGTAGACACTTTTAGTCATTGTTGAATTTTATTTCATTAAAGAGATTCTCTTTGTTCTTGACTTAGGCCTCAAGTTCTTATCAAATATTAACATCTTTGCGGCAAATCTTCACTTGACTTATCATCAATCTGCTAGATTGTGGCGTCCTTCGTCCTTGTCTTATTTCGCATTCTTTTTTGATTTATTTTTATTGTGTCTTTGGAAGATTCAAATTCAGAAACGATCGTACTCTTTCCTAGATAGGATCATATCACTATAACAAGAGTGTCATCATCATGAGTTCCATGCATGCTTCTTCCTTCTAAGATAATAAACCATTTATGATTAAAGGGATCAGTGACATAGCATATTTTATTCCCTAGTATTCCATAACAAATGGTTCATCCATGTAACCTAACTTGTTAGAATAAACCAAAGTAAACCCGAACTCATCAGTCCTCACACCCATGTTGACATCAACCCCTTACACTTAAATACTAACACTTTAAAGTTCACAGTCAATTTCCTAAATGTCTTCTATCATTTTGAAGTAACTCATAAATGTTGTTATCATATTTCTATCTTTCGAACTATTAAGCTGCACAACCTCAACTTGAATGGTAACTCAACTATTTTGAATCCTACATTTGTGATCTTTAACTTTTGAATAGAAATGGAAGTTGTTTATATAGTACCCATCATAGTTGATGACATCATTGTTAGACCCACAGCCTCAATAGAGTTTCAGAGACATCAATTTAAGAGTAAACCTTTCTCTTAAACAAAGATAACAAAGTTTTGTTGTGTTCATTAAGTGTCCATTTTTCGTTCATTCGTGGTTGTGCCGACTTGATTTCATCAATGTGTTCAGAAATATAAGGAATAACTTTATAGGGTTGTTGAAGATGTACAACATAATCAATTTATTTTTGACTTACATTTTTAATCTTGACTGATCGAGTGCCTCTACCTTCACATCTTCCATCATGTCGACTCTTTGAAACTCTTATTGGTTCATAACTTGGAATATAACTTGAGAAAAATTCAATGGTTTATTATGCAATGTGCCACTCCATAATTGAAGCTTCTGGAAGATACTTGTTCTTCATATAGCCTTTTAAAATCTTCATGTATCTCTCAACTAGGTATATCTATCTCAAAACAATCTGGCCACATAATCAAATTTCTCTGTCCAAATGATATATCAAATGCACCATGATATCAAAAAATGAAGGTGGGAAATACATTTCCATTTGACACAATATTGTGATGGCCTTATTTTCCAAATCATATAACACTTGCATATGGCATAGAAGAACAAACTTAAACATGTTATAAGACCTCTAACTGAAGGAACTTAATATTTGCATAGACACAAAACACTAAATATTTGAATAGTAATCCTGTGGAACTTTCACATTACTTAAATAGTGACAAAAGCTTTGTTTTCCTTTTTAAGAAGAGTATAACAAACTAGTGGTAAGTACGTGTGTCTTCCAAATGATTGTGTATATAACTCATAATAGATGTCCATGTCAACCAAATGTTGTTATGCTTTAACTTTGTCAGGATGTGAAACTAACCTCAATGCAATTAAACCACAATCAATCACATATCCGGAAAGCGTAATTCAATCCTCTAGTTGCAATTAAACCACAATAAATCACATATCCGGAAAGCATTCTCATTCAATTAATCCAGGCAAATCTTCAAAATAACCAACTTCAAATTCTGCATATCACATTTTGAATTCATTCCCAAACCCATATTGAACCCTCATGTGCATATAACCCCCAATTCATCAAATTATCATTAAAAGCGAATATTATTATTCGATTATGCAAATAAATATGCAAGTAAGAGACTATGAATCTTGAGAACACCCAAACATATCAGGGAAATGCTAAAAGTGTAGGAATGCACTGCTCCATTCGTGCCGCCTAGCGGTCCTTCATTGCTGCCAAGTAGTTCATCATAGAACCCAGAAAATTTGGTGGAAATAGGTCAAGTCGCTTGGCGAGCCTTTATAGTCGCCAAGCGGTTTCTGGGCACAAGCCTAGAAACTTCAAAAAACAGCATGATAAAGGGAAACTTAGGGCACCTAAACAACAAAATAACACCAAACACAGTTCAACACAAAAGCACGTAGGAACAACTCCCATTACTTGGACTCCTAGCTCCAACTACAATCCTGGTTATCTCTTTTGCCTTTGAAAGCCTTAACCTTTGCTCCCACACCAAAATCCTTTTCCAACAATCACTCCTCTCTTCTAGGACAAGACTTTTTACTGATCTCCCTTGCTCTCTCTATTGCCACACTCAATTGACTCTCCCTTTTCTCACTTAGACTCCCTTCTCCCTCATTTCAGCTCAAAATAAATAAAAAATATTAATAAAACAAAAATAATAAAAATTGAGAGTTAATGACCATTCAATTGAGTTTTTACTGCACCACAACTGCCACCACTCTACCTTTCTTGTTTCTTAGAGAATTTCTAGAGTTTTTGAGTTCTCCACTACTTAGCAAAAAAACTAAAACATGAAAAGGAATTACTCATGCTAGACAAGGTTCAAACTCACACCCCCAACCCTTCAAGCATATGCACAACCATCAAACCAATGCATGTTTCATGCTATTTCATGCACACATAGAATGGTAAATCATGTATCCACATCCAAAACATATGTGCAAAATAAAACACAATTAAATACCACACTAATGGCATATACAGGACTCAAAACCAAGTTCTCTCAACATATTCAAGTACTATCAACCACTTAAGCTACCATTACTCTTTTTCCATGACATGACAAAGTAATTCTCTTAGGGGTACTTCTAATCCACAATTATTGATAATTAATTAATATTATTTATTTAAATTTCTTGGGTCTTACACGAACTATCTTTTTTTTTGTAACACATCCTGACACATCCATGCAACATCATGCTTGAATTTGAAGCATGATTTTGTTTTGTATATGTAAACACTCTAACGCTTACAATTCAATACTTTTATTGTACTTAATTCCTTTTATATACTCATTAATGATATTAATATTGGTTATCAACGCTTAACCTTCGTAGAGGGGTCATCCTTTATCATTTCTTCATTAATATCTTCATTTTTATCTTTCAACATGTAATGTGATAGTTCATACTTTGGACATTTTTTTTTCAACCATTCAAATTCTTTCTTATATAATATGCATCATAATTACGATTAGGTGATGTATTTTCTTGTGAAAGCATGTTCTTCAACATAAAAAGCAATTTTTTATCATAAATAAGAACTTCTTCTGGTTGAAAAACTGATCGGTTGAAAGTTATCTCTATCTCCCGACTAATACGAGGTCTAATCAAATTCTGCAACAAATAAAATTTGGAGAATGTGAGTAGAGAGAAGTTGTTTTATGATATAGTATATATAAGAATTGCAAAAGGATCGTTACCTACAAAATCAGGACAGATTCCTTTCCGCTTCTCTCTGTAAATACCAAGCAACGAAATGTGGTTTTGTTTTGGTGAGACGTTGCAATTTTGGTTCCACATTTTTCTCAACAATCATCGTCAAGTCCCACAAGTCTCGGGTGTCTCAACTGGTGGACTGAGGTAGAGGTTGTGATATCTCTTCTACATCTTGTGGGTTGAAGCGTTGAATGACTTTTGAGTTGTGGCAAGTGGGGTTTATGACCCATGCTTCTTAACCTATAAATAGTTGGCCCAAGACTCCTTTGAAACATACATTTTTCCACACATCTCATTTGCTCATTGTCTTTGCTTTTCTCACCTTGTACACTTTCTCCTACTTTTCTCAAATCCTAGTTTATATATTTACTCTTTTAAGAGTTATTTTACTAGTTTTGAGATCCTCGAGAAATTTGAGAAGAAAGAGAGGATAGGAGGAAGAGTGAGGTAAGAGGAAAGGAGGGGACTTCATGTAATATTTGACATTTGTTGGCTCATGTTTCTCAAATGAGAAAAAAGCTATGGAATTTTTTCAAAAATATGCTAAAACAATTTTCGGTTGGAGAGGATCTCTTTGTTAGAATGACTATTTTGTAGAACAATTCACAAGTTTTCATGTTTATTCAAGTCAATTCATTAAACAAGTAAATATAATTAATTTATTTTATATATTTTTTTATTTACATAAGTTATATCTTAAACAAGTTATATATTTATCCATTTAAAATTTTAGAATTTTTTTTATTATTATACAATTTAATACAATTTAGTGTTGGATTTAATTTATTGTGATAGAAAAAATTAATTAATCTAATTTTCGTTGTAATTAATTATAAACTTATTGATAAGGATCAATTTTGTGATTTAGGAGTTGGATCTGTCAGTCATAATTATTGAATAAAAGGTGTACTATACAAGGCGGACATGACTGATATGAACAGATATTCGGTCCCAGCTGCCAACCTATAGTCCTATTTCAGATAAATTATTAGTTAACTATATAAGAAAATGATATATACATGTCGGTTAAAGCCGCCTACTTTAAGCATGTCACATATAAGTAAGGGCTGCTTACTCCAAACTTAGGAAATAATAGCTAAACTCCCACAACCACATCATAAGCCCTTATCAGGCCCATACAAACTTAAAGGAGGCCCAACAAACCCTATAAGGGCCCAACTCATAAACTAGGTAATCTATGATTAATATTCTATAAATACAGGTGGACCCCAACAATTAAAGATACATAATTTATTAATACCAAAACTAGGTAACCTTCAAAATGTTTAATCAAGCAATAGGACATGAAGACATGCCCACTAGGTTGAAGAGTATCTGTCCCAGGAACTCGAGAATTGGGTAAAATATGATTTTAGTTCCATCATACATTGTTGTTTCCGCAGAAAAAAAAAAAGAATGAAATTCGTGTAATTCTTGCTTATATTATCCATCCATTTTATAAAAACAAATGTTAGACCAATTTTCGATTGACTTATTGTTTATAAGATCTGTTATTCAAGAGAAATAAAAAGAGAAACAAGTCCGTGGAATGAATTGAACTAAACTTATAATTATATTATAATTATATGTTTGGAAGTAAACATTATGAATAAAAACACGAGTTCTTAGCATCTCTCCTATGAAACCAGGATTAATGAAGTGATTATTTAAGTGTGAAAGTTTGATTCTAAATTAATAAAAAAGATGGAAGAAGTAGAAAGAGAAAAACACGTCATTTTCAAAAAAAGAGATAAATGCAGAAGAAAGGTTACTACACTTGAATTTGGAAAACTCAAAATAGAACATCTCAAATGAAAAGAAAAGGTCATAACTATCTTGAATTTAATGCAAGTTATGCTACAAACCAAAAGTTTAAGGCTTATATATACTAGCTTAGCTTAAGATTAAAGCCTTAAGAAAAGGTCACAACTATCTTCAATTTAATGCAAATTATCCTACAAATGAAAGTTTAAGGTTCAGCTAAAGATGAAAGTTTTAATACTTGTTTTGTTCGCATTTGTTCTTTTAAAACAAGACCCTTATATAGAATATGAAGAGATTATAAGGTTTGTTTGGTTAGTTCACATGTCTATCCAACCAAGGCCTTGCTACTAAGTGACTTAAAATTTTATTCTTAATATATATATATATATATATATTTAATTATTTAATTTTTTTCTTCTAATAACGTGTTCATTCCTCTTATAAATTTTTCTCTATATTTTTTATATTGTCTTTTAAACTCTCCTTTTTTTCTCTTAAATTCTCATAGTAATAATTTCACCTTCTTGCACATATATATTCTTTTATTTAAATCATATTATCTATATAAATTTTTAAAAAACATGTGAAAATATCATCTTATCTAAACCCATGAGAAAATAAAGAGTAAAATTAAAAAGTAATGACTTTAAAAAGTATAAAAAAAGGTTTAAAAAGTAACTCTAATGTCTATAATATAATTTAAACCTAACCACCACTAAACATCTTTCTTTAAAGTCATAAAAGTACATTATTACAATAATATGATATATAATTATTTAATTTTAGCACATATGTTAACTTGATGTATGGTGAATCATTACTGTGAATGTATGGTCCATTTTTTTAGAAGTTTGTAACGAACACACAAAACACATTTCTAGTTGTCTTTAGCGAGGTTGTCTATAACTTGTGTAAATGATTTAAGGTATTTGTTAATTATATTTGTTCAACGACTCTTAAACTATATCCTGCATTTTTATATTCTATTTGTAAACATGAACCCCACCATGTTGAATAAACCTAGGAATCTAGTGAAGAGTTGGTAACGTCATTCTCTTGTAAGAATAATGGACATGTTCAATGTTTCCAACCATGCTTCAAATGTTCCAAAGGAATAACAAATGTTGGAGAAATTCAACTCTGTTGAACTGAAGTTCTATCTAAGGAAATGATTTAAAAATGATATAAACTCCATGTTAAAAATATATAGTCTGTTTAACAATCAATTGCGTTCAAAATTGATATAAAATTGGTTTTAAATACAAAATATATGTCATGAATTTTAAATTTTGGATACATTGTTAATGTATTTTTCTTTTTAAAATATCTTAAGAATGAATTTTCAAATATTATCATAAAAGTCAATAATTTTTTAAGATAATATCTGATCTCTAATTAATTGAAATTCAATAAAATTTAGATTTAATTATGTTTTAAATACATAATAAATTTGAGTCTGTTTAACCATCATTTGCGTTGAAAAATGTTATAAAATTGGTTTTAAGTACCAAATATATGTCATGAATTTTAAATTACGATACATTGTTAATGTATTATTTTAAATATCTAAGTATGGGTTTTCATATATTGTCATAAAAGTCAATAATTTTTGAAGATAATCTCTGATTTCCGATTAATTGAGATTTAATAATTATGTTTTTAGTATATAATAAATTTAAGAATTTTTATTTTGTCTCTATTAAATTTGTATAGTCAACTAAGTACTTAAAATTTCTTAAATTTTTCAATTGAATTCTTATAATTAAATGTATATGTTAAAGTTGTAATGTGACATTTATTTTTCACTCTTACCTTGTTTAAATATTGTCATATTTTCTTCTTAAAAGAATAGGTGTATTCAGCAAAAATTATTTTTAAATTTAATTAAAATTATAAAATAATAAAATAATAAATATAAAAATGTAAAATATCAACTTACAAAATTTTGAAATATAAAATTATAAAATTATAATATTAAAAAATTAAAAAGTTAGAAATTATAAAATTACAAAAATAAAAATTAACAAATTTATAATTTGGCAATTTAAAAAAAAATCAAAAGTTTATAATTGCAGAATTATGAAATTAAAATAATTATAAAATATATAAATATAAGATTATAAAATTATAAAATTATAAAATCAGATAATTATAATACTATAAAATTAGAATATTGTGAAATTGTGAAATTATGAAAATGTAAAATTATAAAATATAAAATTTTAAATTTTTTGATTTTGTACTTTTGTAATTTTGTAATATCATAATTTTATATTTGATAATTAAATATTTAATATTTTTATAATATTTGATTTTTTATTTTATAATTTTATAATTTTAATTAAATTCAAAATATTTTTTGTTAAATAATGAATATTTAAGAGATCTCATCATTAGTCATTATGATATATTATAACAATATATTATATGACAATATTTAAGTAGAGTGACACAATAAAATAACTGTCACATAAGTTAATCGAAATATTTAACTATGAAAACTTAATAGGAGAGTTTTAAAAATTTTAAGAATTAAATGGACTAAAAAAATAAAGACTCAATTTAAAATTCTCAATAATTTAAAATTTTAAAATTTATCATTAACTGAAAATATAATAATTAATCCTAAAATTTAATCAATTTGTTCTATAAATCCTATAATTGTTATTTTTACCAACTTCTAAAAAAGTTTTAATAAACTAAGTTACTCATCACGCTATTAATTAAAAAGAGTGCCAAACATTATATAGTTCACGTTTATTAAAGAATTGAGAAACAAAGTTTGTGCTTGCTTTCTTTAGAACAAATTCATTCGGGGCAATTGTATAAAAACAAAGAAAAATTATTGGTAATTAATAGAAAGTTTAATATTTTTATACTGAACATGTCAACATTAAATTGTAGAAATTTTGGATGGAAAAAATGTTATAAGATTGAAAGTCGAGGGATTAAATTATATATAGGTTATGTTGGACTTGGTGAATTAAGATTACATATGCTGTTTACAGTCCTAATTACATTAATCACATAAAATAAGAAATTAAATGGCAAGAAATTGAGAGAGATTTTACACTTACATAATAAATTCGATTGTATGATTATTTTTATAATGAAAAATTTATTTTGACTTAAGGAGTTGCAATCATTGTGTTATCAACCCAATTAATAAGTTAGATATTAGTATTTTGGTTGAACTTGTTTTATATAAACCTTTGTAAAGTGTTTTTGTTTTGTTATTCTATATCCATTGGGAATGGGGTTTGTTTTGAACCAATAATGTTTTGAAATCGATTGGAAGGAAACAATTTGATTGATTTACATATTACTATAATTTTAATCATGATTATTTATAGCTTATGGTTGTTGTGATTGTTAGTATACTTTTACCATAATTGTATTTGGTAAATGAATACACGAAATCAATATAATTTTTTATATAGTTGTTTTACATTACATTGATTATATAAATCTAATCTATTAAGTAATTTACATTATAATTTTTTTTTCTTTTTTTTTCTTTTTTCAAAACAAAATATAAAATAAGATGCAATTTGTTTTATTATGTACTACTATAATTTTCTTAATTTTAAATTAAATCACGGGAAGCCAACAATTATTGCCTCATTTTTAAGGACAAGGTTGTAACAATTTAATAATAACAGGTGTTTCTCTTAACCCACCTAGTATGGTGGTCAATTTTATTATGAGATTGAGGAGCTCCTTCTGGAAAAAGAAACTTCTATAAAACTCATTGATTAGAATCTTAGAAAATTCATTTATGAATAAAAAGACTTAAAAATACTATCTGTTCATAGAGTTTAGATTTGAAATATTATTTAATAAACAAGAATTCAGTTTCAGTTCCATATTAATTAAGAATCTATTTAAAAGTTTGGTCAGAATAATGGATGCAACTATATCTCATAAACAGACAAAGTAGCACACTATAACTTTCAATTCAAATCAAACATGTGACCAATGAAGAACACAGTATTAAAACCATTAAACGATTAAAATTGGGGAATCCTAAGATTAAGAAACAATTATTTATGTGGAGAATCTAGAACATAACAACTATTAGTATCTACCTATATACTAGGATTAAGAAACAGACAAAATATCAGGAAGACACAGTATTAAAGATAAAAGATAAGAATGAACCTGTCATCTTAGAAAGATTGACCAATATGGAATAATTCCACATCCATTTTCAATTTATGTTTTCTGTATTTTCAACCATTGAGAATTAAACTGCGGTCTTCTAATGAATACTTTCACTGCCACAAGTTGGTTCATAACTAATAATATTATATTTAAAACAAATATTTTAACTAGCCATAAAAACCAGAAATGAGTTAAAAAATCGTACCAATTATCGTCTTCGTATACTTAATGATATATAATTCTTTCTTATCTTCAATATCATGGGACGGAACACTTGTAGTCATACCTGTTTTTTACTGTTTTAATTTTTATAAAAAAAAACACAAGAAAAAAATACATTATCATATTTAATGTCAAATATTTAAAAATAAAAAATATTATATAAGTTTTAAAATTAAAGAACCAAATAATAATTGAATAAATATAAAAAATAAAATAAAATATTACATTGCATATAAAAAAAATTCCATAACAATCAAAATAGTCATGATATAATTAATGAAAGTCGATAAAGTTAAAATTATTATTTTTTAAATTATAAAAGAAAAAATATTGGAATGTGAAACTATTTAATATCTCTCTTCCTTTATATAAATTATAATGAAATTTCTTTTCATACATTAATAAAGATTATAATATACTAAATCACAAAAAAAAATTAAAGTAATAATAATTCAAATTTAGAGATAGATATTTCATCTTTTGAACTTCATAATACTGAAAATTAAATTATTATATTATAATAAATGAACCATCTTTATACAATTGCGATGGTAAAAATATATTTATGAAAATGAGTTACAAAATAAAAATAATTAAATAAAAAATGATTAAAATAATATTTTACATGATAAAAATCAGCAAATAAAAATATTAAAATATAAAAATGATTGAATGTGTGTCAAAAAATAATTTGCTACATCATTGAACGAAATTGTACAAAATAAAAAAATTGTATAATTAAAAATATGATAAGAGAATATATCTTGGATATTTGATAAAGTTTTCTAAACACCGAATTGGTCGAATTGAGAGATAATGAAAATTGTTCAAGTGAAATAAAAAGTTCTTCAAATGAAATACAAATTAAGAATTAAAAAGAATAAAAATAAATTTTTTACATTACCTAGTAAATGAAGGATTACATGATTGAATTCTTCAAATTGAGAGTCAAATATTCTCATGTGAAAAAATAGACAATAAATAAAAATACTAAAAAGTAGTAGAAATAATCGAATTTGAGACCTAAAAACTATTTGATTCACTATAATTGATAATAAATCCTTTCAATATAACTACACCAAGAAAAGTTATGTATTCAAGATTATGATAAAAGAAAAAGTACCTTGGAGATGTGAGTGAATTTTTTTGAAATAATTCAATGTAGTCTCTTTATTTTTTTTTTTTTTTTTTTTTATTTAATCCATTTTTTTTTAAAACAATTTAATTAGGTCCTTTCTATTAGATTTGTATAAATAATGTTAAAGACATCACGTGTCAATCCATACTATTTTTTGCTTCAATTTTGTTTTGAAGTTTTTTTGTCTGTGTCAGTCTCTATCGTGTCACGTGATAGTACCAAGTGACACTGTTAGCGTCACATGTTAGTGTCAACATCAAGTGTCATTGTCTTGTAATCAATTGAGTACCTATTTTTATTTTTTCACTGAATTCAATCTGAATTTTTTTTAAATGGAGCAATGTTGTTCCTTTCCAAAATATAGTTGAATTCAATTTACAAACGTCTTATGAGTCTACACCTTGGAGAAAAGTTGAGCTACACCCTTGAGCCTCCTTTGTGACCAAGAATGTTGAGCTTTAAAAGACTTCTTCCAACTTTTGTGCAACTTCTATTGTAAAATTTGGTTATTGCAAAATATGCAGTTGCATTTTTAGCCATTATAGCTAGAGCAGTTTCGATTTGGTATTTACAACAATATGACCATTGTTGAGCTGTTACAAGATATTGATCATGAGCCATGGGATTTTAACCCATCATCATCCCTCATTCACACCTATAAAAAGGTAGTCTGGTGGTCTCAAAAGAAAACACAACTAAACTCAGATCTCTTCTCTCTTGGGTTTCCTTTCCTCTCTACTCCCTCTATATTTTTCTTTTATTATTCTCTATCATCATGGGTTACTTACTCTTTAAAGAGTACTTATCTTGCTAGTTTCTGTTATCCTTGGGATATATCTGAGATGTTCCTATTGTACCCTAAGAGATTTGCACATATAATGCGGATAAATCCTTAAGGGCAATGTTTTTACATGCCTCAGGAAATCCTTTTATTTTATGCTCTTATCAATTTTATGCAGATTTGTTAACAACGTCTACTTAAAGTCTTATTTTCTAGCTTTTGGAGACCTCTTTCACATCCCTTAGTCCAAAAGGAGAGTCAAGTTGAAGTCCAATTAACTTTCCCCAAAATCTTAAAAAGTTGCAAACAATTGTGTAAACATGTAAAATTTTTACAAGACTACGAAGAAGAAAAAATTTCTAATAGTCTAGTTTTTTAAAAAGTACAGTTTTTCCTCCTCGAAGCTTCCTCTTCTTCAATCCTCTTAGCCACAAACCCTTTGACTGGATAATTTTTTGTTACAAATGTAAAATCCTAGAAAATTTTAATTTGGAAAATAATGAAAATGACAATTAAATTTTAATTTTAATTCTTAGAATGAGTAAAATGAACAAACAAGTTATATAACTCATTTGGTTAAAAAACTTGGATAACATATAGAAAGTACAAGGATCAACCCCTAGAACAATGATGCTAATACACAATTTATTGATCGATGTATGGAGATTTTATGTTTTAGACATGTTTAGCGTAGGCTTGAGCATCGGTCAAGTTGGGCCGAATTCGGGTCCAAAAACATCAATCTGACCCAATCCAAATTTAATATTTGAAAACCAAATCTGACTATTTTATTCTTCGAATTAAGCGGATTCAGATTTATTTGGATCAATTACAAGCGAATGGATGGAAGGTTACCAGAATCAAATGTAAAATAATGTGAGACACACAGATGATTCCGAGCCATGTTTCGCCAACTTCTCCACGTTCTAGGTTCTATTTATCACCACGCCACTACACAGACCTAGTAGATCCCATCGTGCCACCACCTTTGTAGCAAATCGGAGCATATTGAGGAAGATCGAAGCAAATCGGTGAAGATCGAAGCAAATCGGTGAAGATCGAAGTGAATCGGGACAGAACGAACCTAATCTCGGTAAATCAAACCTCATCGATATAGATCGAACCAGAAGGAAGCATATCAGAGCAGATCGAAGCACGTTGGAGCATATTGGTCCACCGCACGTACTCGTCTGAGATGTGGCAAGCTTGGTTTGCAATTCGATTGTGTTTTATGGCACACGTCCTTCAAAGGCAGAATCATTTCTGCAAAATTATTTCTCATAGGAAATAGAGAAGAGAACGTTTGTGTTGTATGGTGTTCCATGGGACAAGAGGGTTTTGAAAATTTGTTGCTTTGGTGTTCAAAGGCATTGTAGATGTAGAAGTGAGAGGAGATCAGGGACAAAAAAATCAAGGTTTGAAAGAAAATTTTACTAATTCTGGGTTGGGTCGGGTATCCGTGGATTTTTTATTCGGGACCCGTACCCGACCATTTATATCCTTATTTACCCTAATATTTTTATCCACTTAATCCGAATCTAAATACATCAAACTGAATCCATATTTTCTCTATCGAGTTTCATGGGTTCAGGTGATTTTAGTATTTTTGCTCACCCCTATTTTATGGTTTATGTAATTTTGAAGAGTTTGATGTAACTTTTTTATTATTTCCAGTACATATTATTTTTTAATAATTTGATTAAATATATTTTAAATAAAATTTTATGAAAAATTTAAAACTTAATATTTTAAATTTTATTACTAAAATATTTACATAAATAAAAAACAATAATTTTATCATTTCAAAATTTAAAATAAAAAAAGTTTATTTATATAAATTTAAAAACACATAAATAGTATTATATTATATTATATATAAAAATATATTTAATATAAATTTTATATATTTCCATGGTAAGCCGCCTTTGGATTTGTTCCTCTCATTCTCGCATGGTGATGCTCTTATTCACAATAGAGGCAGCCTACATCTTTTGCAGTAGTAATGATGGCTAAGGTTCTGTGTGTGGTGTTCTTCGCACAAGGGTTTCACCGTTAGCAATTTGAGTCATACATATATATGATAAATAATTAAATGTGTTAGGGTCGTTCTATTTTATTAGCAAATTTACTAAAGTGATATAGTTAATTATATCTATGGCTAAGAGTATATATATCTATCATGAAAGTATTAACTATGTAGATGCCCTGAGCTATTATAATTTGATGAAAGGGACAAATTAGGAATATTACCTTTAGATAATAGTAACCGTCATAGGTTACATAAAGGGGTTATGGTCCTCATTTGAGAGCACATTCAATATTATTCTATTCTTTTCTCTTTCTCCGTATCAGAAGAGAAAATCAAGAGGAAACTAAGGGTGCTCTACAGGTGGAAGACCAGAAACCAAACTTATCTACCCAAACCTATCTTCTTTTCCAGGTACGCTTCCGCTTTTAGTCCTTTAGGGTATTGGGAACTATATATTTATCTGTAGGTTCATTGTATTTATGTTTTCATAAACCAACATTCAATATTGACTCTCTTTGGTCTACCCTGACCAGGTTTCCTTGTAGTTTGAACCATCTTATCATCCTTTTTAGTATTAGAATCTCCATCAAGCATGTTAGCTTATTTAGAAGCTATTTTCATTTTCTCTACAACACGAGCCTCCTTAGATGTCAAAGGATTAAGAACTATCGTTGAACTATTATGAGTTGAATCTAATTATTACAAACCATGCATTGACAATGGACAAACATCCTCCATAAAAAAGGCATACTAGTTAAGGAATCATGTTCAAATGGCACAACACCATCAAGATCCTTAATAAGAGAATATCTATTCCCAACTCAAATAATATCATGATTAACCATAAATGGCTCAAGCTTTGACTGAGCAAAAATCCTTAGTCCCATCCTATGATCCACAAGCTCCACCACAAGCTCTACCACTTAAACCAAAGAGAGCCTTAGTCCCATCCTATGCACCAACCACCCTAGGATGCTAATGTTGTATTTTTGTGCCAACTATTTTCTCAACACCAGAACTAACATTGGCATTCTATTCTAACTGTCTACAATTAGATAAATCATGACCAATTATTTTACAATTTGAACAAAATAAAGACAATTTTTCATACGTCATATCAACGATAAATGTAAATCTCGACCTTTCCACCAAAATTTGATTTGGTAAATCAAATATCAAATCAATATTAACAAAGACACGTGCAAAGAAACATCGAGACTTATTCTTGGTATAATCACCTAAAGATAAAGATGGCTAATTCCACATGTTATTGAGAAAATCATTTTTGGCTATGAATACTCTAAAGGAAGACCATGAATGAGAATCAAACATTAAGTTTTTATGAGTTTCTTGGAAGCCAAGACAAAATATTTTGTCAAAGGAAAAACATGAAGAATGCGAGGAGATAAATTCCAAGTTCCAACAGCCCAAACGCTTCGCATGTCTTCTAAAGAAGAAAAAGCAAATTCATAAAACCTCTTGCCAAAGTAGAATTTGTAAGACCTAGGAAAAATAATTATTATATCAAAGGTGGTAATTAGAGGTGGGATATTATACAAATAAATAAATATTTTATAAAAGTAACTGTAGCACAATTGGTTAAAGTCTTAGTTATGGATTAATAGTCATGGGTTTGATTCCTAATGTTTATAATTTATGTTTTCGGAATGCAGTAAATGTGTGGATATTATTGTATGTTATTGTGGGTGTGATTGACAAGAAAAATGGGATAGTTTATATGGTTTAGATAGAGGAGGTGGTGAGTTTGAACCTTGGCTAGAAGTAAGAAGGCAAAAATATTGGTTTTCATTTTGGTAATTTTTGTTGTGCGCCTAGGAAGAGAAAGAAAGAGGGTCACCTTAGTGGGAAACATTTTGGAAGGAAGAACTTATGATCAAGAACTTCTAGGTAAGGGGAGCTGAAATTGTACTTGTAAGACCTGAGAAAATTAAATAAATAAATAAATATTTATTTAATAAATGTGAGAGCGGGAATCCCTAAGTTAATTAATATCGAGAGAGAAGACAATGAGCAATGGTAGCTCAAGTGGTTAAGAGTACTTGACTATTACAAAAGGACTTGTTGTGTTTGAGCCTTGTGTATGCCATTAGCGTATTAATTTAATTGTTCTATTATTTTAATAATATGCTTGACCACGGTGCGTGATAATATAATCTTAAAGGTGTAGGAATTACCACGAAATATGAATTGGTTGAATGGTTGTGCAATTATTTGGTAATTGAGTTAGGGTAGGTGAAAACCTAGAAACCCTAGTAGTCGTCAGAGAAACCAAAGAGGCATGGCATAATCTATTACAATGCAATGAACTCACTTGTTAATGGTGTTAATTGTTATTTTCATTTTGGGTAATTAAGGGAGAATTAATAAGACTAATAATGGATGAGAGGGAGGAGAGTGGTGCTCTTGGGAAGACATTTTGGTGTGGCTACCAAAAGGGAGTTTTAGAACCCTAAAAACAGAACTTAGGAGAGTGTTAGAAGGCTGGAAGGAGTGCCCAAGGGTGGAGATCAAATGAGAGATCAATTATGGTGTAAGGAAGGATTCTAAAAGCACTTTTGGAGTCGGAATTCCAGGTCATGGGAGCTGCCATTTCCTATTTTAATGATATTTTATGCAATTGCGTTATATATATTGATGCATGAAAGTCTTCTCTTGAACCAAATTGTTGTATTGTTTAACTTCTTGATGTTTGTTGTATGTGGTTTTAGAGAGTATGCGTGTGCGTGTGATTTTAGAGAGAGTATGCGTGTGCTTGTGGTTTCCATTGTATTGAGTTGTCTTTGTGAACTCATCATTCTTCTGATTATTATGATTCTTCTTTCTGCCTTGACGTGATGTTTAGAGTTTTTCTTATGACACACTTATTATTATTATTTACTATTATTATTACATTACTATTATTATTATTATTATTATTATTATTATTATTATTGTTTTATTTTAATGATTATTTTATTATCATTATTATTGTTTTATTATTATTGATTTATTTTATTATTATTGTTTTATCTTATTAGTATTACTATTTTATTATTATTGTTTCATTTCATTTTATTATTGTTTTCATTATTATTACTTTGTGTATAGTTTTGTTTTATTATTATTATTATTATTATTATTATTACAATTATTATTATTTATATTATTATTATTTTCTTTTTCTTATTTTTATTTTTATTATTTATCATTATTATTATTATTATTATTATTAATTTCATTTCATTTCCTTTTATTTTATAATAATAATAATTATTATTATTTTATTATTATTGTTATTATTATCATTGTTTTGTTTTATTGATTATTTTTTATCATTATTATTGTTTCATTTTATTTTATTATTATTTTCATTATTTTTATTTTTATTTTTAAAATTTCGTTTTATTATTATTATTATTATTACTATAATTATTATTATTTATATTATTATTATTATTACTATTTATTATTATTATTATTATTATTTTATTTTATAATCATCTTTGTTATTATTATTTTATTATTTTATTATTTTATTATTATTGTTATTATTATCATTGTTTTATTTTATTTATGATTTTATTGTCATTATTATTTATTATTATTGCTTTATTTATTATTATTATTATTATTATTATTTTATCTTATTAATATTATGGTTTTCTTATTATTATTTCGTTTTATTTTATTATTATTTTCATTAGTATGATTTTTTTTTTATTTTTTCGTTTTATAATTATTATTATTATCATTATTGTTATTGTTGTTGTTTTTTTATTATTATCATAATTACTATTTTACTGCACGTTCGATATTTTGGGACAATGATTATGTGTTCTTTCTGGTTTTTATATTGTTTGGTTGTCCAGGATTATGTGTTGGGTATAACACTTTATTTTGATGGTTTTGTGTGGATTTATTGTGATTCTCCGAGATGTATAGAAGCAAAAATATGGTTGGGTTTGATGTATGACCATGTGTTATTGTGTAGTTAAGTTCAACTTAATGATATGAAAGTGTATTTACTTGTCATGGATGCATATTTTGCGTGAACTAAGTGTCTTGTGTAAATAGGTTCATTGGAACATATTCTAGAGTGTCAAATACCAGTAAATTACCAGTTACTGGTGTGGCGTCTGGCGAAACGGTGTAAACCGCCAGGAGATAGGCCACAAAGTGAACTCTTGAGTAAAACCTGAGAGTTGACGCTTGGCAATGGAAGTGGTCCCGCCAGGCGGTGTGTTCTAGAACTAGGCCTGGACCAAAATCCAGTGGGTTGATGCCCGGCGGCGCCAAGTAGTCTGCTAGGCGGTCTAGAACGCGAGTTAACCAAGCAAAGTGGATGTTGTGCTAAGTGGTTTTGGATGTAGTGATGGATTACGCGAGGGATTCTACACAACTTTGGATGGAGGTCTTGATGTGATGCTTTGCTAGGGCCTAGTTACGAGTGCAACTTGTATTGGGGTAACACGTGGCCACTTGAGATTGTAGCCTGGTGGTTTTGGAAGTCCAATGGAGTGTGCGAGATCGTGGCTCGGACGGATGGGTTCTGGAAGATTGCCCTCCTCGGAGTTATCCGATGAGTTTGGTAGTCTTGGGACAAATACGAACTACAGTTCGTATTAGGGAACTCTACTTGGTGTCGCGGATCGTGGCCGTGGCAAATTTATTCCCGTGTGTGGACTATTAGGTGGTGGCCTATAGTCGGAGGGGCGAGTAAACACTCGTGGCAAAAAGGATCGATCAATGTAATCATCAAAGGGTGTAGAATCAAGAGGCGTCCAGAAGAAGATTCGAAAGTCGAGGATTAAGGATTATGGCTTGTGAGTCTTAGGAAAAGCAACGCTCTTATCGGATTTTGGTGAACAAGTAAGGGTTGTGCTCTTGCTAGGTTTTAGTGAGTAGGCAAGGGTGGTTGCTGGTAAGTCCTAGACTCCTAAGGAAAGTAATGCTCTTACTGTGTTTTCGTGACCAGGTAAGGGTTGTTGCTTGTTCTTTCTAGGAGGCGTTGGGGCGTAGGAAAGGAAACTAAATGGTTATGAGAGAATAATATACTATGTGATGAGACTTAGGACTATTAGAACTGTTGGAATATTGTATGGTTATTTATTATATTGTGTAGTTCACTTTTATTCTGTTGAGCCCACCCTATCCACTTGTGTTTGGCGATGATCGTGTAATGGGTTAACCGAGAGCAAATGATTGCAGGTGGTGCTAATGAAGCATAGATTCAGAGAGGGGCTAGCTTGGGGAAAAACCTTTATGATGTAAGCATTTATCTTACCAGACTCGGAGTTTGTAATCGACAATCATAGTTTGTGGATTTTGATTTATTGCGGTATAATAAATGTTGTAAATTTTCCCACGTTTTGGAAAAAAGGAATTATTATAAATGTGATTTTATACTTTTTCCTATTCTAATTATTTAAATTAGTAATGTCCGACCGGGACATTACAATACTCATTATTGTGCTTATGTGTAGAGAAACTTTGTTGTTTTTATATGCGTGTTCTTCTCAGTGATAGAGTACGATGTTCCATATTTTTTTATTATGGGTGAATTTAGGGTGGAAAATGTGAGATGCTCTTTTGGGATAAGTTTTGGTATTTTTGTTGGTTGATGAACATGTTTTTTTAAGTTGTAATACAAGATTGCAAAGGGGAATTTTCAGTTCTACGATCAATAGTTTATTTTTATTTAAGATTACGGAAAAGCATATAAGAACGTGATGGTGTTTAGCAAAATGACGATAATATGTTGGTGTGATGTTGCTTGGGCTAAGGGTGCATTCTTTTTATGGTGGTTTTACGATAAATTGTGAGAAGTAATGATAGAAGAAAAAAAAATTAGGAATGTTATTGTTGGTGTTCATACAAAATTTGGGTTTAGGTAGAATTTTACATCTTTTAAGGTATGTTGGTTTGATAAAGTCTACCTTGTGGTGGAGCAGAAATTTTCTTATTCCTATATTGATATGTTGCGACGTTCATGGGTTATGAGTAAATTGTATGAAGAATAAATTTTAATTGTGATTATACTACAATCTTGGTGGTGTTAGGAGAATATTTTATTTTGGACAACAAAAGGTTATGTGATTATGTTCCATGTTCATATGCAAATAAGTTGTGGTATTGATTTCGTTATTATAGTTGTTAGGTAATATAAGCCTGAAAATCTTATGTTACGCATATGATGTGAAAGTTGAATGTTGTGAGTTTATGTGCCAAATTGGTAAGTGTAGGATGTTTGATGCTAGGTAGGTTTAGGCTGTGAAGGACTTTTGTTGGTAAATTGGAGGATTAGAACATGACTATTGCTTTCCAATTAGTTGATTTTGCATTAATTGTTATTTCATTTATTTTATTGTTTAGTGTACTTTTTGTATTTGCTTCTTCTGAAGGTTGGTCAAATAACAAAAATGTTCTATATTTTCCAGTATCATTATGGATTGGATTAGTATTTCTAGTGGGTATTCTTAATTCTCTCACTTATTGAAGTTCTTTTTATTCTAGATTAAAAATGAAATGACCCCTCCCTTAGAAATACACACACATATATACATATATATATATATATATATATATATGTATATGTATATGTATATATATATGTATATATATATATACATATACATATATGTATATATGTATATATATACATATATACATATATACACATATGTGTATATATATACATATATATATATATATATATATATGTGTATATATATATACACATAT
>Ga0214542_1001964_pt1 | contig 42625 bp, 24 predicted proteins | sample CNSS1metaG_FD_160096 | JGI IMG/M metagenome (GOLD analysis project Ga0214542, IMG submission 160096) | Root nodule microbial communities from cowpea collected in UCLA plant growth center, Los Angeles, California, USA - CNSS1 | ecosystem: Host-associated > Plants > Roots > Nodule | place: USA... | reverse complement strand
CGTGAACCGGACGGATTTCTTTAGGAGCTGGATTATGGGTTGAGTTTGTTCCGCTAGTTTGGGTAGGAAGCGAGAAATGGCCGTGAGGCGGCCGATTAGGCGTTGGACTTCTTTGACAGTAGTGGGGTTGCACATTTCAATGATAGCCCTGCATTTTTCAGGGTTAGCTTCTATGCCGCGTTGGGTTAGCATGAACAAATAAGATAGGTTAGGCACAAGCGTCACCTTACCACGTAGTCCGCTATCTCCTTAGTTGGCCTCTCCCCAGTCGATACATGTCGGCTTGAACCCAGGGGGGTTACCTGCAGAAGAGTCTTCGAAGCTCAAGTCAGTCAAAGCTCTTAGAGAGTCAAAATCAGTGATTAATGAATGCGTACCTTTAAATGATGGGGTCCACGTGTATTTATAAAGCATTAATGGCGTTTGACCATTTCATAGGTTGGGCCTTGACTTGGGCTCTAGTTTGGGCCACGAGTGGGCCTAGGCCCTAACCCAGGCCCGTGAGACCTTTTGAACGCGGGAGCTTCGACATTCGCTAAGTTATTGGAGTAGTCGGCCTGGGCCTTAACCTTACCAGATATGCTCGAGTAGTCGGTCTAGACCGACTACTTGCCTAGATGGCTTTTGTTGGTGATATGAGGTGCAGGATGTCCTCTTAGACATTCAGGTTAGGTTAAAACCGGTACAAGTTAGGCTAACTTGGCCTAGCCTGGGTACTTAGCGGTCTCGATATGTACATTGTTTACTTGGTCGGGTTTGACTAGGTGCAGTACAATAACGAATGATTTTTTATCTTATTTTAATCAAAACAATATAATTAGAAAACATAAATTTAATGTTTTTAATTTATATTTAATTTTTATGTATAATAATATTTAATGTTTTAACCAATAAAATGATATTTTTTTATCTATTAATATTTATGACAATTATTGATCTTTTTTCCTACCCTTTTACATATTGGCATGGGTGCATGTAAAGTAGAATATGATAGTAAGTTTTGAATTTCATGTATGTCTAGCCAAGCAAATAAAATATCTTCCTTATTGTTACGTTACATCTCTCTTAAATAGGGGTTAAACCTAAACCGTAATTCTGTAACTGCTCAACCATCATTCTCTCCCTTCTCCAATTCTAATAGTTTAACATGTTGTCCTGACCTATTTTCTTGAAAAACTCTTACACGCTCTTCAAATTGAATTTCGTTTCAATAAATTCACCCGTTTTTTTTTTAAATAGCTTTAATCCTATTCTTAAATAAATAAACCCGGTTTTGCAACCGGCTTATAATCCGTTATAATACAAGTCTCCTCATAAAATATATATTAAGAGCCAGACTTAACTCTTATTTAACTCACATACTCTTGGATATTTTCAAAGGTCATAAAATTTGATGACTGTATAAACTATACACAAAGAATATATACATGTAATTTTCTTCTAACCAAACTCACTAAATAAAATAACATTCACACACACATACACAAACAAAATTTATTATAAATTGAAAAATATAAAAAAATATATATATATATATATATATATATATATATATATATTTATATTAATGTTTTATTTTATTAAATTTTAAATGGCTTTTTAGTTTTTTTTTTGTTTTATTTATTTTTTATGTTTTCAAATTTCTTAATATATATATATATATATATATATATATATAATTGTATTTTTATTTAATGTAATGAAAAATAAATAAAAAATAAAAAATAATAAAACTAAAATATTATTAAACCTTTAAAACAAAAAATTTATTCTGTTACTTTTTAACTTTATTTAAATTTTAATTATTTTTCCTTTAGTTTATTATTTTCTGTTTTATTCATTTGGTTAATATATATTTTAGAAATAAACAATTAATATATATATATATATATAAATATTTAATTTATTTTCCCTTTAAAATATTAAAATATTATATTTTCAAACAAATTAAATTGAAAAAAATTAATTTCTTAATAAAAGAAATAAAAGAAATATATACATATATAAATACATATATATATATATATATATATATTAAAATTATATTTTATTTTTAAAATATGTAATAAAAGAATAAAATATTAAAATATAAGTAAAATTAAAAAACCAATAGTTTAAAAAAATTAAACATAATTAATAAATTAGAAAATAAAAGGAAAAAAAATAAAGAAAAAAAATTATATATATATATATATAAACTGGATGTCGATATATTTTTAATTTCTTTTATTTTGTTAATTCATTTTTTATTTTGTTATACTTTTATTCTTATCTTTTTTAAAACTTATTTTTATTTTATTCAATATATATATATATATATATATATATTTATATGTATTTAATTAATTTCTTATATAATATATTAAGACATAATACTATCAAATAAAAAACTTATACAATATATATATATATATATATATAATATATTAAAAAATTATTTTATTTTTAAAATATGCTTTAAAAGAATAAAAAATTAGAATATAAATAAATTTTAAAGAAACTAACGATAAAAAAAAATAAAAAAAAAAAAAAAAAAAAAAAATAAAAAAAAAAAAAAAAAAAAAAAAAAAAAAAAAAAAAAAAATTATATATATATATATATATATATATAAATGTTCATATTCAGTGTTTATATATATATATATTTTAGATGTCAACATCCGGTTATATAATTTGAATAACCGGATTTTGATATCCCGTCATCTAAATAATCTTTATTATTTCAATAAGTAAAATGATACTTTTTTTTTAAGTTGAGTTGATAGAAAAAGCTTAAGGAACTTTAAAGTGTTTGTGAAATCTTTTCATTAGAAAAGAGTGACTCCTAAACATTTCAATCTACAAATTGTGTTACATTTTAGTAAAAATAGAAAAAGGATAAAACAAAAAATCGTATAAACATTTTATTAAAATTAAGAAATTTATTATATTTCTTCTATTCACTAAACAGAGAGGCTCTAAAAAGGAAAAAAAGAAACAATAAATTTTAAATTTAGTGCTTCTCGCTTGATACATCAAGTTAAATCAAAAGATAACCAAATAATAAACATAATAAATGGCAAACATTTATTAAATGAAATTCTCCTAATTATTGTGATCAAGATCCACGTCTAATTATTGTGATTTAGTGGTATATTATGATATATTATGTGACAATTCCTATAAATTTTCACGCTATGTTGCCAATTCAACCAAATTAAAAATCTCCATTATATGTACATGCCATATCAACAATATTCATAACTACCATATGTGCCTAATTTTATGCCACTCTATCTTTTGCTTGCTCCTGAGAACTCTTGTTTTTGGATGTGGAAAATGTATTTCTGTATTTTGTGCCAAACCAATAGCCACTCCTATTCCCAAAATCAGCATAATCATGTATACTAGCAGAGATACTTTATGAACCTGCAACCACCATCAGATAGCAAATTTAATGTGCAAGAATGATGGAAAATAAAAGGACTTTTTGACAAATAACAAAGAGAAACTAATAAAGGAATAGAAAAAAGACATTTAATACCTTCAAAACCTTCAAAATAAAAGGAAAAATGTTAACCAATGTCATAAGAGCAGGGATTCATTTCCAATGCAGCTCCAATGACAAAAGACTTTTATGTTCTAGTTTTAGATTGTACTTATTTTTTTAAGTAGACTTTGTTTTGTGTTAGTCTAATGGTGGCCTATTTTAAGCAGTTTTCCACTTATTTTAATAAGCAAATTCTTTCTACTTTTAAAACAAATGGCTTTATATTTTAAATTACTTAAATTCATTTTCAGTAATAGTAAAAACTAAAAAGAGGCCACAAATAGACTTGGTTAGCACCCTAATAGTAATAGCTTGGAGAACTGACATCAACACACTTTCTCGTACTCTGTCTTCTATACATATATCCTATTATTGGCTGAAAATTATGGAAATCACAAATGTTGGAGAGTTACACTTCTCATTTAATGAATTTATTTGGGCAAACAACACATACCTTATCCACAACCTTGCATTTCTGAGGAAAACTTCTGTCAGCATGTGCAAGACTATATCGTAGCATTCCAACTATGGCAGACGCAGTTGCTGGACAATCACAATCTGCAGAATAGATAAAAGCTGTTAAATTTATATGAATTTAGTGATGTGAAATAACTTTCAATGAAGAAGAAAGGTGTCAAGGTGATAAAATTAGAAAGGTACCTGGGATGTCAAATATTTGCTTAGTGGGGGGAATTCCCAATACCCTTCCCAGATGTCCACGCACATGAGCACGCTCAGTGTGTGAAAGGAGATCCCCATGAGTGAAAACAAGTACTGGTTTGTCATCTGCTTGTAATAGAAATAAACAATCATATTCACTATATAGAATAATAGTAATTTGGTCTCTGTCACGGTGTATATAAGATGAATGATGACAGATATGGTTAATATCAAAGTTAATAGAACATAGCCCTTAATTTGTATAATACATTATGAAGAGCAATTACACTGACACTGAGACGAATCTAAGTGTTAATCTGAGTTTCATATTGAATAAAAATGAGAAAATTGGATAGTATATAAGAAACAAGATCTACAAATCCATTATCTTGAGAATTTGGATACGAGATGTGCCATCATCTTTTAAATGGGTTGTTTAGGTTTTGTAGTACTAGAATTGTCTTCCATAATTCACTCTCTGCTGTTGATATAAACTGATGTCAATAACAAAAAGCTCGTACTTAGTATAAGTATCATAAGAACATGAAAAGAGAGATGAACTCAAGACAATATACAAGGTTCCTGTGTCCTCTCTGTCCAAAAGTCCTATAGCACATTCATTTTCTGTCAACCTCTCTCTTCCCCTTCTCTCACCTTCTATCAAGGTGACAAACACCCACTTTAACATTCCACAAGACAGACAAATCATGTGTACTTCATATAGGATAATACAAATTTTGAATCAATGTGCAGTTTCATCAATATAGAAATGTATAACATTTATATCAGGTTGAGCGATGCAAATACCTTTAAATGAAAGGAATGGGCAATTGAAAGTAGAAACAATTGTTTCAACGTACTGTGTCTCCAAAGCACCAGCATTCTTCATTGCTTTCAGAACCAGGAGACCATTAACAACATATATTACAAAATTAACTTTTCTGGTCTCACTGGAAAAGTAACCTTTGTTGTGAGCTTTGCTCTCCAAAATTGTCCTCAATCTCTCATCATCTGTTTTCCTGATATGTGATTGCAGAATTGAAGCAAAAGTTAATGTAAGTAAATGAGGTAATTAAGCGTATTAAATATTCAAACCTGACAACAAGCTCTCCATGACGGACACCTTTTGTCATCCAACCCTTCAACATTCTAATGTTCTCATCTTTGTCCAAGTTATATGACAAACTGCGTGTATCATACAAACAAATAGAATTTGAAGATCTTGGCATCATATACTCCTGGAGGAAGTATGTTCCATTCTCTGTAAATGAGTTATCTGGCATAAAAAGATATAGGAAATTTCTTAGGTGAATAATGTACTAAGATACATGCTATCATGAAATGAAATTATTTCTTCTTTCTTGAAATTGACATCTAAATTGATGCGCTAAAAGTTATACATGATTCTTGTGCTCTTGCTGGTGCCAATTTGTCATCCTCGAGCACTTTAGAGATTCTATTTATGAGACTACTTTTCCCAGATCCACTTGGACCAACCATTAAGAGGCATGTTGTCTTTGGTACATCATGATCACTTGTCTCTAAGCCACCAACCTTCTCAATCCATGCTCCAGGCTTATATCTGAGCCAATGAGACCATAATACATGACAATCAATATTAAATATCACACTTGCAATAGCCTTATTCATGAGCTCTGCAACTATGCATATCAATTTAAAAGTTGATTTTAGAATGATATGAATATCAATTTCAATCACGTACTTGAGTATTACATAAAATATAGGCATTTCAAGGGATTACAAATATTATGGTCTGACCTACATGATACTGTTATAAAAAAATTTGTGCTCAAACCAAATCATAGGAAAACTAATCCTACTTGACAACAATTAGGAACCAAACAAATATTCTGTGAGCTGTTCAATACGAATAAACACCTCAAAATCTTTTGTTTCTCCCTCTTCAAATCCCTTTGACGAATCTTCAATTCATCACAAGAACATTGTAGGTAGTTACTAGGTTTTATCTTTTCAGTGACTTCAAGATTAACCCTAGAAAGATTTGTCCTTTCTTCATCAATTTCACTGTTAATCGACCCCCTTTCTATCTTGTTGCTTTCATCCTGCAAGATCATATTATCCCTGAAACATTGGAGATCACAAAATCATCATCATAACTCTATGCTAACGTCAACCAAGTGATTGGTAGTAATCATACCCGATACCGAATGAGGAATGAGAAGAAAACCAGAGAGAATTTTCCTCGGAGCAAGAATCTTCCTCTGTACCTGAATATTGGGACATGGATAATTTGATCAAACATAAGAAAGAACATATCTTTTCAAGGAATAGCAGAAGATAAATACTACCATGAGCAACAATATAATCACCACCACCACCCATGTTGATGCTGATATATCTTACTTTTTCAGATTATTGTGATTGTTTGTTTCAAGCTAAGTCAGAGGTCTAATTTAAAGGAATGAACTAACAAAAAAAAATACCAAAAACACTAACAGATAAAGTCACTGTCACACTACTAAGCTGTTATTAAGGTATTTGATATTTATAACCGTAGGTGGAGTTGAGTAGTTAGTTATGGATGGATGGTTTTAGAAGAAAGAATACTCATTATTTTAATATTGGTTACAATATAAATATTTATTTTAAAATAAAATAATTTTAAATTATAGTATAAAATTATTTTTAGTGTTAATAATTTCTCCTTAACCTGAATTAACAAGTAATGGTTATTACTTAATTGTCATAAATATGGTATTCAAACACAATTTTAACACTCAATTTAATAATAATATTATATGTTGCAACTTGAATTGATTAATCGTATTGCTATTACCGTTATTCAATTTTTAAAAAATTTCTATTTAAATTAAATATATTCTCGAAAATTTTATTTTAGATAAATATATTTCAAAATTATGCCCCATCCATTTTTAATTGACAAATACATAATTTATCTATTTACATAATTACAATTAATATCATTTTAATAGTTGGAATATTAATTTTTAATATATATATATATATATATATATATATATATATATATATATAATTTATAAGAAAATAACATGTGTTGCTTTTAATATTTGAATAATTTTTTTTATTTTTTATTTTAAAATATAACTAGTGACAAAATAAGAATATAAAATATGCATTTCAAAAGAGAATTTCATTGTGTATTGATATAAAAAATATTATTTTATTAACAATAAAAATAACAACATGAAATATGTACATTAAAAATAATAATTTATTTACATATTGTTATAGATTATAGTTTTTAAATATAATTAAAATTGAAATAAAAATATGAAAAGGAGAATTGTCTTTACATTGTTAACAAAATATATAAATGAGATTCTAGTATTATATATATATATATATATATATATATATATATATATATATATATATATATATATATATGTGGTTTGGTTTAACCCATTAAAGTTTTTGTTTTTTTACTATTACGGTTTTTTTGTGTATTAGATTCAACTTACTATTTTTTTATTCTCTTTTTATCTATTTGTTTTGGGCTATTTTTTTTTTAAATAATTGAAGTTTCAATTTTTCTTTAGTCATATTTGACTCACTATTTTTCGGATACATATTTGTATATGATTTATGTTTTTTTGTCCTTTGTTCTTTCAAATTTTCTTCTTCACAAAACACACCTAGAGTGAGGCAGTTAAAAGGTCTTTGTTGAAGATGCAAAGGTGTGCCTAAAACATCTACAAATTGCTAAGAACATAAGAGCCCACTAACCTATACAGAAAAATTTAATCTTCGTGTAGAACACTTATGTTTGACAGAGGTTGGAAAATGGAGTCTTGAAAGAGGTATGTATTGAAAAATACAACATTCATTTAATGTAGTAGGAGAGTGTATTGTCCCAAAAAAAACATAATTGGTGGTCTTCATAATTAATGTTTTGAAATAGTAAGTATGACAAGATGATAACTTTATAAACCTTTACACAGTTTGTTGGAGAAGGTAGCTAATTTTTATAAAATAAATTAAACTAGAAATTGTAAAATAATAAATTAATTAGGATTCGGTGTAAAATTTATAGATACTATACGACTGGTATGTTTTGTAGCCTTCATAGTGAATACCAAATTACTAACATTAAATATATTTAATTACCAAATTAAAACATTAAATATATTTAATTACCAAATTAAAAATTAAGACTATTTTTACTTAGCTTACTGAAGAAGCTTTTTCTACTTTTCATAACCTACTTTTCATCTTCCAAAAAAAATGTTTAGAAAAATAAAAATAACTTTTTTATTTTCTTCCAACACCACTTCCAAGATATATTTTTTCAACTTCTCAAAGATAAAGAAATTTTTGTCTCTTCCAACATGTCTTAGTTATTAATTAGCATTAATTGTGAAGAAACCAACAACTTTTTGTGTGTCTCATTGCAATGTTATATTTAAATTTATTTTATTATAATTTTAAATGAAAAATATTTTAAAAATCTACCTACCTTTTTAAAATAACTTTACACAGGTTTTAAAAATCTTCTTAAATTTCAGCATAATTTATTGAATAAACTCTCATAAATCAACATTACATCTTCCAATATAAATGTCAATAATATAAAGAATAAATAAAAAACTAAAACTTTTGGTCACACTGTCAATCAAAACTTCTCATATTCTTTTTGTCTTCCAGCATTTACGTTCTCAAATGTCAACAACTTTTCGTCTTCTAAGAATTTTGCATCACTGGACTTGAGAGAGCATTAATTATGAACAAAAGCAATTTAATATTTTTCTACTTCAATGCACTATCAGCATACAATAACACAAATTCACAAAAAATAAAGAAAAGTTGTCTCTTCCAACACGTCTTCTTTTTGAATTATGACTATTTACCATGAACAACAAGTATGATTTGTGGGACTCAATGGACCGTGAAACATCAATCAAACGTATAATTAGGGTTTAAGACATTCTAAAAAGTATTATTTATCAATTTTAAGTATATATAAAATATAAAATTCCATGACGTTGTTTTTTTTAAGATATTACATGTTTATTATTTATCATTAATTATTAATATTCAATCTTTTATTGTTGTTATATATTATTAATTAGTACTTAGTATTAATAAAATTGAAAAGATGATTTAAAAATATTGTATTAGAAACCATTAATGTGTTTTAATATTACTTACTTATGCTTATATTCTTAATTTTATATTAATTTATGATTAAATTTAAATATTAATTTAAAAATAAAATTACGTAGAATTAATGTAATATTATATTTTATATTTTTATATAATATTATATTACATTACATTAAATTTACATTAGAAACTTTTTCTTTTTCCATTTAATGTCCATGAAAACCGAACTTTTCATTTTATAGTCCATTTTTTCGAACATCAAGGTGGTAGATAATATTTGGTAGTATCTTCCTTCCGCGTTTTTGAAAATAAATTTCAAATTAATTAATTGGAAATTAAATATTTCCTTGGTTTTAAATTGTGAAAAAATTCTTATAATATATATAACAATAGTGAATTTTGGATTCAAATTTGAAATAATAACGGAAAGTAAAAAGTTGTGGTAACAAAATTTAAATTTAACATTTAGAATAAAATATAACAAAAAGTTAAATTTTTTTTAATAAATACTATAATGTTTCTGATATATTTTTTTAATAAATACTTTAATATTTATGGTAAAAATATGATATCAAAGTTTAGATTTAAAATTCAACATCTAAAAAGCCGTAAAACATTAAATCCTTTTTAATGAATTTTTAAATGTTTTTAAACAATTTTTACATATTTTTGACATTTCACAAAAACTTAAACAATAATTAAAAAATAATTTTTATAACATAGACATCGGTGTATCGTTACAAAGTAAAAATTTTAAATTCTTAAAACATTCAATTTTATTTTATTTTTCTAAATTATGATACATATTTCCAAATTTGAAATTTAAAATATATAATAATAAAGTTTGAATTCAAAAATTTTAAATTGTAAAAGTTATAAAAATATAGGAGCAAAGTTTAAATTTGAAATTCAAAATATAAAAAAATTGTGAAATAATGACTCTAATAGAGGAGTCTACCAGACATCTAACCTATGTATTTGTATAGAGTCTACTCTTTATATTTGTCTGCATGGTCTACATTTTGTAGTTTTCCGATGGTTTACTATTTATATTTTGTTTTCATTGTCTAATATTTGTATTTTTAAAGAATCTACTATTTATATTTATATGCACAGTCTATCATTTGTAGTTTTATATCATTTATTCTTCACATCTTTTGTATCGTCTAACTTTTGTATTTTTATAGGGTCTACTCAACAATTTCTATATGGCTCATTATTTATATTATTAGGGAATCTACTATTATATTTTTCTACATTTTTTACTCAATATTTCATTTAAAATTAAATTTTGATTTCTTAATTTTAATTAACTAAATCTTAATATATTATTTAAAATAATTATATATAACACATTTTGTTAAAAATATATATAAATAACTTAAATACATTTTTATCATAAAATCAATTAAAATATTATTATTGAATTTTATAAAATAAAATACTTATATTAAATTTAATTATACTTTTATAATTTCAAATTAATTTAATAAATATACGATAATTTTTAATTTTTAAAATTCGGTGCCTCCGTGTGTTGCACAAGTAAAAATACTAGTATCTTTTAACATATAAATCCATGTGTGATCTATATAATTTATTATGTCATATTTGATTGAAATTCGGTTATTTATGAATTATTTATAAAGTTGTTTCTTTTATATCAGTATCTTATGTTAGGAATGCATTTCAAATAGTTTATGCATGTGTTGTTTTGTTTTGTGAATTGTGATGAATGTATTATGTATATAAGCAAATGTAGGTATAGGTGCAGGAAAAACGTATGGAAACAAATAAATTTTTTTTTTTTATATATATATATATATATATATATATATATATATATATATATATATATATTCAGTGTATGCTTAGGTTGTATTATGTGCAAGTATTATGGATTTGTAGTATAATTAATAGTTAAATTTTTAGAATATTATATTTATCGTGGGATAATGATACTTTAATCCACTTTTTTTTATCCACTTTTAATTCACCATTCTAATTACCATTAGATCATCACATCACATTACTTAAAAGAATCAAAATAAATCATCTAATGGTAATTGAAATAGTGGGTTAAAAGTAGATTAAAAAAAGTAGGTTAAGAAATCGTATCAAAGATTAGTTTGTCTTTATGATGATTTGATGATAGTAAGTTTGTTGTGTTTTTCCTGTATAAATAATTGTTTAAGCCTAGTTTAAAGACATAACTAAGTTTTGAGTTGAATGTTTGACAATTTTGTTTAAATCGCGTTGTACCGAAGATAAATTGTTGTTATGGATAAAATATGTAAGTATTAAGAAAAATAAGAATCGTGGTAAAGCGAGGAGGACCCACACTTATGATTGAGTCAAGATTTTCTATCTTAATTATAAAAATTTTCAGTACAATTTATTGGTATATTTGGAGTGGTTATTTATATATTGTGTGTAATTTGATGATAGACGTATGTTTGATTCAAGTGCACAATGTTTCATTGTATTAAGTAATTGTTTGTAGATTTTGAAGTTGTCTTCTTGGTTAACAGTTCTGCACCAACAATTGTTTTGATGAAGCCTTTTAGATGCTATAGGTGTTTCGTGGTTGTTGTTGTTGGACACAAATTCCAAGTAAATTTTAGACACCGGTTTAAAGAATTCATTTTTATAGCTAGTGCTGAATGAAAACAATATCTTTAATATTATGTTACAGTGGCCAAACAAATCTTATGTTACAGTGTTTCATGTCATACCAAAGTAAAACTGAAAGGTATTTCTGAATCAATTCATTTCATACAGTATATTTGAGTTTATGGAGAATTCTTATGCATATCTAGAACTCAATAATTATCTTCCCAGTTGCATGACCATCAATACTCTTGGCCCAAGCATCTTCAGCCTTGGTTAGAGGATATTTGGAATCTACAACGGTTTTAAGCTTTCCTTCCTTGACCAAATCGATGAGATATTGAAGGTCCTCACCCTTGGGTAACAAAAACAAAGGCACAAGTTGCTTTTTGGAGAAGGTAAGTTTCTTGAGAGCAAATGTCAACATTGAAGCAGAGCTTGGAGTTATGTCTACAACCTTTCCATTGAAGGTCAAGTTAGGCTCAAATGTGGACCAAGGAAACCCCACTGCACAGTGAATCACAGCATCATATTTCTTACCAGAAGGACTCTTCAGAGCAGCACCATCTGGGGTCTTATAGTCAACTACCTCATCAGCCCCTAAGCTTTTCACCAATTCAATGTTGCGAGCACCACATGTTGCTGTCACATGAGTGTTTCCTAGCTTTGCCAGTTGGATGGCATAGTGACCTACACCCCCTGATGCAGCAGTGATCAAAATGTTTTTTCGTTCACCCCTCCCATCAAGTTTGATCCCTATGGATTTGGTGATTGCCTGAAGAGCTGTTAAACCTGCTACGGGTAAGCCAGCAGATTCTGATGCTGAGATTTCTGATGGTCTTGTCGCAGTGATGCTTTCCTTAGCAACAGCATACTCAGCCAGTCCTCCACCACTCTAGCATGATAAACTTTCATGAATTATAAAACATGTCTTTTCTTTGATGAAGCTGCTTGATTATGATAAATATATAATAAATCTTCTGGTTTTGAAATATATGATATTTCTATCAATAAAATTAAAAATAGAAGATATATAATATCTTTATCGGATGCTGCTAAATTCTACTTGCACGTCATGATGATATATACTCTTTTGGCAAACACCTCCATCAAGTTCTTGTGTATTATAGTTAATCAGTTTTGAATTTGAACAGAGATGAAAAAGCTGTAAAAGGAGGATTTAGGATGATATCATCATAAAGTATGCGATATCACTTTTTAAATTCTTCAAAGTTATCTACAGCTAGAAGAAATTGACACTAGTTGATGAGGACAATGGCTACAATATAATAATGATTGTGATAACTTACAAATGGACTGACAAGGGCTACAACTTTGTCTCCAGGTTTGAACTTTCGTACACTCTTACCAACCTCTATGACCTCTCCTGCTATATCAGTACCTACATAATGCAGTATCTTCAACGTAATAATTGCATAAGGAGATGGAATACATGAGATAAAGTAAAAATGTAAATGATTTGGTAAGCTCAAGCTGTAAACCATATTTGGAAGACTGAAATATCAAGTGTGTAATTAAAGAAAATCAGCTTCATTGTTGTGCTATTGATTCCACATTTTTTAGTTCAACAGTAATCACAAAATGGTAGCTTCTAAGTTTATATAGAAAATAAAGCTTACTAGTATAGCACAGGTAAATGTTTCAATATAGTTGTCAATGTCATACATTGCAAAAGGTAAAACTGTAAGGACTAGCCTTAGATTTCTTTAAGTGAGAACAAGTCCTTCCTAACTCTAAAATACTAAAATTTATGATAAAGATAAACACCTAAACAAGAGAAACAGAACAAGAAGGCTACCAGGTATATATGGGAACTTGCAGGGCAAAAGTGGCCACAACATTTTTTTCTGTACTTTCCAATCAAATGGATTTAGACTAGCTGCTTCCAACTTAATCAAAACCTCATCTTTACTGGGAGTGGGCAAGGGAACTTCAACATGCTGAAATAAGTATAAAAAGTTATGAACAGCATTCTTGATCTACTAGTTCTATTTTATGTCATTATAGTGCTTTCTATGCACATTAATTCAAATATATATAATGCACTTCCTACATCAGATTGAACTTTTTCTCATGTAACAGATTAAGCACACACAGATGAAGTCCTTAGAATGCAGTTGAAAGACAAATCCACTGGGGAAGAATCTCATGGCCGTGGGGTAAGGTAAAAGTACCACTGGATATTTATCTAATTTGGTACTTGATATCATGTCAAAATGTTTTTCTTATCCTAAATAAAAAATGGGAGTTTACATGAGAGAGGAAGTTTTAAATTGCAGTAGCAGAGAGCTCGAAAACCTTAAGGTAGTTATTCAAAATCATAGCAGGGATAAAATGGAAGGTTTCCATAGCTAGAGAGCTTGAGGAATGAGAGTAAAACTCATAGAAGCATATTAACGTTGATAGAGAATCATATATCTAATTATAAGGAGCTTAATAATAACAAACCAAACCAAGTAACCAAATTCTCTGTTAACTAACTGCTATTAACACCACTCACATCCTGCAGAAATCACAATCACAAACCTTGAGGATTAGTAATTTAAACCAACCCGAATATCAAAGAAACAAGATTAAATTACTAATACTCTATGAGGTTTCATCAAATTTGCCGACATCCCTCTCATTTCTATCGCTATGTTAATCCTAAGATTGAAATGTTAAAGTAACACCCCATGCCACCCAAAAAAGCACACTACTGTGTAGTGGTTGTCTTCAACGTGCAATCCGTAATATCAAGAAACATCAATGTGAATGGTTTGGTGAGTGTAATTTGGTCAAGAGATAGTGCAATACGAGTTTATAACAGAAAAGAAGTGATGAAGCATTGCAATACTTTTTGGACTAACAATGAATCAATACAATTTCCAAGCAACACAATGCAACAACATGGCCATCGGAGAGAGAGAGTTGAAAGACAACCTTTAAGGCAGAGGGTCCTCCACCGTAGCTGTTGTACTGAAGCGCATGCATGAGCTTTCCCATATCCAGAGTTGGGAAAAAGGGTGTGGAGTGTGTTAGTGTGAAGAAGAAAGGAAGCGGGGAGTTGGAGAAAGGAAGAGAAATACGTCAAAGGGTAACGCGTGGACAGGAAAAAGACAAGTGGTGGCATCGCATCCATCAACGTTTTTTTGCCTTGTCGCATAGGTTTTGACGTCATCATTGCATTGTAATTTAGTATTCACCATATCCTTAAATATGGATTTTTTTTATTATTGAATAAAATTGTATTTTATTTTTTAAAAGTAAGCACCAATTTTGTTTGAAAGAAAGAAATGTAAAATGTTATCTATCTATGTTTGAGTTTCTTCTCATCTATGCAACTCTCTTTTCTCACTCCTTATCAACGAGGCTATAGAATCTGATTTCGAGTTCGCCTCCGGTTGTAGGGGTTTCTTAAGGTCTTTCTCGTTGTGCATATTTTCTTTCCATCTTTTAGTTCCACTCCTTTTCTTGTTCATCCACATGGTTTGAGAAACCCACTTCTATGTATAAGTGCCATTAATTGTTTTGTGACGAAGGTCAAGTGAATCGAGTTATAATTAGATCGTGACACTTGGATTATTACTCTTGAGTAAAAAAAGTTATACCAAGACTAATAGTTATAATTTTTGAGTTAATAGTAAACGTTGATCCAACACTTCCTACCCATCATCGAGAAAGTGAAACTCACTTTCAAAAATGGGTTAGGCAAACATCCAAAATAGAAATCGAGAAATATTTGTGAGAACATTAAATTGTTGTGTTGTGAGACCTATGAGAAAGGGTTGAGGGTGATAGTGTGAAAGGACAATAAGAATATAATTTTGGAATTGCAAAGAATGATTAATGACATTAATGAATTTAAAGGACAAACCCTCGCACACCGCCATGCACGACGTGTACTTAGGGCCTACATCACCTCTACCCTCACTTTGAAAACAAGACCTAAGAACCCCTAATGGCACTGAAGAGATGGGAGAGAGAGAGTTGTAAGGAGGAGAGGAGATTCTAATGTTGTTCATTAGTTGTAATATTTTATATTCTTTATAAAGTGTAACAATAACATTGGTACATACTTTGCAACAGAAACCAAATATAATTTTAGTTAATAATTTAAGGACAAAAATATATTTAACTCAGCTTTCAAATTCTATAATGACCTTGTGTCAAGCCAAGTCAAATGTTGTCACAAAGAAAAATAAATCAAGGGTAATTCAGGAAAAAATTGTCACAGAGAATATTTATGATAAGAAGCATGACCACGTGTCAAGCAATGTTATGGGTGTGGTCAGACACAAAAGTGCAAGGGTCAGGAAGGCCAATTCACGTATGAGAGATTTTGTAATGCATTAGGGTTATATGAAATCTGAGAGAAGGGAAATGGTTGTTGGATTGTTTGGTCCTTTTCTTTTTTGCTATTGTCTCTAATCTTTGTAGTTGTTATCGTTGGGTAGCAGCATTCTTCTTCCTTGTTGAAATCATAATGCCATAATACATACAGAGGTTACACATCTTAATTGTCATTTATTCTTCAATAATACTTGAGAGGTGCCTATGTTATATTGGTGCTTTCATCTTGCCTATTCTCAATCATGGCTGAAAACACCAGATTAAAGGACCCGACAGCAAATGTGAAACGAATTTTAGAATTGGAAGTAAGACATATGGAGTATTCTATTCGTTTTGAGAGCATGGAAGTTGCAGTCACGTCTTTACATATTCCTAGTGCACCCCCACCTATACAACCATTTTAGGTTCGTAATGTTAAGTTGGATTTTCCCCGTTTCAATGGGTCGAACGTGCTAGAATGGATTTTTAAGGCAGAGCAATTTTTTACTTTCTATAATACACCAGAGGAGCAGTGTCTGATTATTGTTGCAGTGCATATGGAAGCAGAGGTGATTCCATGGTTCCAAATGATGGCCAAGAACAGTCCATTTCAGTCATGGATTGAATTCACTCAGTCTCTAGAAATGGAATTTAGCCCATCTCCTTATGAGTGCCCTCGTTCTACCCTCTTCAAACTAATGCAAATAGGATTTGTTCAAGATTATTATCGAGATTTTACAGGTCTGGCCAATAGGGTTCAAAGGATTACTGCAGATGCCTTACTTGATTGCTTCATTAGTGGCCTTAAGATTGACATTCGCAGAGAAGTTATAGCTTAAAACCCAATATCATTGTTACATGTTGTTTCATTGGCTAAACTTTTTGAAGAGAAATACCAACCTAAACACAAAGCCACCACCACCAATCCTTACCCAAAATACCAGTCATTGAACTTAGCAAAATCAATCAAATCCACGAGCCTACCACCTTTATTACCCAACCCTAACATCGCACATTAGCCCACCCACACCTAAGCAAGTTTGCCAATGTTAAAAAATATTTCTCCAACATAAATGCAGTTGAGGAGGGAGAAGGGATTATGCTTTACTTTTGATGAGAAGTTTTCACCTAGCCATTGGTGTCCTAATAAACAATACTTAATACTTCAAACAGAGGAAGTAGAGGAAGGGAATTTGCAACCTGACCCACAAGATAAGCCCAACAACCAGATAGACCACTCATTGGAACGTGAACATCACCTTTCTTTTAATTCTCTCAAGGGAGCTTCGGGCATTGGTACTATGCGATTTCAAGGGAATGTTAATGGGATGCAAATTCAAATACTCCTTGATAGTGGGAGTTCAGACAACTTCTTACAACCGCGGCTGGCACATTGCAAGTACAAATCCAAGGGCACTCTTTAAAATTTCTAATTTATTTACTACCCGTTTTAGGGGCAGATCTCGTTCTTGGGGCAGCGTGGCTAGTAACTTTAGGTCCTCATATTTTTGACTATAGTACTATGATATTGAAATTTCTTATGGATGGCAACTTTATTACTCTTTATGGTGTTAAACCCAAACTCCCAACTCTAGCCCAATATAATCACCTTCGTCAGATGCAAAGAACCCATGCAGTTGCTGAAATATTTACATTACAATTTCAACAACTAGATGGTGAGAATGATTAGTGGCTACAATTGCCGAAGAACATGGAACCTGAATTAGCATTGCTCCTACATACCTATCAGGATGTATTTGCTCTACCTAGAGGTCTTCCTTATAGTAGATCAAAGGATCATTTTATTCCCTTGATTCAAGGAGCAAGAACTAGTGAAAGTGAGACCATACCGGTACCCTCACAGTCAAAAAGAACAAATTGAGAAGATGGTCAACAATATGTTACAAGAAGGAATCATAGTACCTAGTAATAGCCCATTTTCGTCACCAATTGTGTTGGTTAAAAAGAAAGATGGTACCTTGCGGTTTTGTACCGATTATCGGGCCTTAAATGCCATAACTATCAAGGATAGTTTCCCCATTCCCACTGTTGACGAGTTAATTGATGAGTTATATAGAGCACTGTATTTTTCGAAGCTTGATCTTATGTTTGGTTATCATTTTTATTAAAAAGGGAAGATCGCCATAAAGCAACATTTCAGACACATCATGGACACTACGAATGGCTTGTTATGTCATTCAGATTTACAAATGTGCTAGCCACATTCAAATGCTTGATGAATGAAGTTTTTCAGAAGATGTTGAGAAAATCTATCATTGGTTTTTTTTTTACGATATATTGGTATACAATCCAACGTGGTCATCTCATTTAAAACATTTAGAAGTTGTCTTGCAATTATTAAGGAAGCATAAATTACTTGTAAAGTTACCTAAATGCTCATTTGGTCTTACTCAAGTAGAATACTTGGGATACACAGTTTCAGGTCAAGGAGTAGCTGTGGATGCCTCCAAGATTCAAGTAGTGTTAGCTTGGCCTCTTCCTAAGAACCTTAAGCAATTAAGGGGGTTTCTCGGCCTTACAAGTTATTATCGAAAGTTCATTAAGAGTAATGCATCTATTGCAGCTCCTTTGGCAAATCTACTCAAAAAAGACAATTTTAATTGGCAAGATAAGGCAACTACAGCGTTTGAAACACTTAAAAAGACCTTAACTCAAGCTCCAGTTTTTGCTATTCCACATTTTTCTAAAGCTTATGTTCTGGAAATAGATGCATCAGGGACCGGTATAGGGGCAATTCTTAGCAAGAATAATCAACCTGTGGCTTTCTTTTCGAAGAAATTAACTCCCAAGCTGCAAAAGTAATCCGCCTATATACAGGAATTATATGCCATCACGTAAGCCATTGCAAAATTCTGACGTTACCTCGTGGGACATAAGTTTGTGATTCGAACAGATAAAAAGAATTTAAAAAGCTTTACACAACAGTCATTACAAATGCCTAAACAATAATCTTGGTTGCATAAGTTGTTAGGCTATGACTTTACTATAGAATACAAACCAGGAAAGAACAATTTGGCTATAAATGATTTTTCTAGATCATTTTTCATGGCATGGTCTCAACCAATCATAAAAATTTTACCTTTATTACATGTTGTAGTTGCAGGAGACAATGAGTTAAAAAATATACGTGAGTTATGCTTCAAAGGTACCCCTCCTCACCCCAACTATTCCACATATGATGAATTGTTGTATTGGAATGGTAGATTGGTTATTCCTAAGAATCATGACTTGGTTAAAAACATACTGCATGATTTTCACTCTTCACCACTGGGAGGACATTCGGGTGTTACAAGGACTATGTCTCGGATTACTACCAAATTTCATTGGCATGGCATGCATAAAGATATTGTTGACGTTGTTAAACAATGCCTTATTTGTCAACAAGCTAAATCAGCCAATACACTCCCTTTGGGATTGTTACAACTGTTGCCAATCCTAGAACAAATATCGGATGATATTACAATGGATTTCATCATGGGATTACCCAATTCTAGTGGTTTTACTGTAATCATGACAATGGTGGATCGACTTTCAAAGTATGCTCGCTTTGCTTCCTTAAAGGCTGATTATACTAGCACATAGGTGGTTGAATTATTTATGAAAATTGTCGTGAAGTTACATGGCTTTCCCAAGTCTATTGTCTTTGATAGAGACAAAGTTTTATGAGTCACTTTTGGAAACAACTATTCAAGGCAAGCGATACTACTCTAGTTATGAGCACTACATATCACCCACAATCTGACGGGAAATTTGAAGTTGTCAATCGTTGCTTTGAGATGTATTTACATTGTTTTGTGTATGACAATCCCAAGATGTGGTTGAAATTATTACCTTGGGCTAAATTTTGGTTTAATACTTCATACCACCTCAGTACGGGTATGACACCATTCAAGATAAATTATGGTCGGGACCCTCCTAAGATTCACAAGTACATTGTAGATAGCACTAATTCTCCAAATTTGCAGGACTTGTTGCAACAAAGAGATGTTGCCTTGTGTAAGTTAAAGGCCAATCTACATAAAGCCCAACATTATATGAAGAAGAAAGCTAACAAGAGGAGGTGCCATGTGGAATTCAAAGTAGGTGATATAGTATTGGTTAAAATCCAACCCTATAGACAAAACTCTGTTGCTTTGAGAAAAAACCAGAAGCTGGGTATGAGATATTTTGGACCCTTTTCTATTACAGAATGCATTGGTCCAGTTGCATATAAGTTGTTGTTACCCTCAACTGCTAAAATTCATCCTATTTTTCATGTCTCTCAATTAAAGCCATGTCAAGGGGTTCATCATCAATCATATATTCCACTTCCTCTGGTCACTAATGATGTTGGTCCTATATTACAACACAATTAATCTTGCAGTCCATAATTATTCTCAAGGGAGACCAACAAATTCCAAAAGTTTTGGTACAATGGGCAGGCATTGGTATCGAAAATGCTACTTGGGAAGAGCTATCCTATAGGAAACAAGCTTATCATGAATTCAACCTTGAGGACAAGATTGATTTTAATGGGGGAGGTAATGTCACACAAAAAAATAACTTAGGGGTAATTCAGGAAAAAATTGTCACAGAGAAAAATAAATTTGTTAAGGAGCAGGACCACATGTCAAGCAATATTGTGGGTGTGGTCTAACGCAAAAGTGCAAGGGTCAGGAGGGCCAATTCACATATGAGAGATTTTGTAATGCATTAGGGTTATATGGAATCTGAGAGAAGGGAAAGAGTTGTTGGATTGTTTGGTCTTCTTCTTTTTTGCTATTGTCTCTAATCTCTGTAGTTGTTATCGTTGGGTAGCAGCATTCTTCTTCCTTGTTGAAACCATAATGCTATAATACATACAAAGGTTACACATATTAATTGTCATTTATTGTTCTTTAATACTTTAGAGATGCCCATGTTACAAATGTCTCTTTTTCTCCTATGTGTAAGAACCTAGAAAATTAAAAACATTAAAAAATTTATTCCATTTAATATATATTGCAAGAGATAAAAAGGTTCATTGATCATTTAGTTTAAAAATGTTTAATTTATTTTAGAGATATCCCGAGAGATGAATTGGTTTATTAAATATTTAATTTAAAATATTTTTTCATTTAAAAAGATTTTGTAAGTGATAAGATTTTGATGAATAACTATTCAATTAAGAAAATACTAAACAGATTCCCTAAGGAATATAATTATAATAAGGAATGTATAAACGGAATTAGATCCCATGAATATAAGAATCTATCTTTAAGATGTTTTCTTTGAGCCGAGGGATTCACTACAAATGGACAAGTTAGGATAGTGGTGTGATTTTTTAATCAAAGTAGTGTTATAGTCTAATGGAAATGTGAGTGATTTTTGAAGATAATAAGGAGGAACTTTAAGAGTGAAAATTGAAAAAGTTTGATTGAAACTTGAGTATCTAGGGAAGGGAAGCTCGCTATTTAATTTTATTGTTATGTGTTGTGATGATTGTTTGATTTAATGATATATTATGCTTATGATAAGCTTATAACAAGAGTAGAATTGTTAGTAACTTTGTCAAATTGATTGGTTGATGTTGTAAGAGAAGCTAGCTATTTAATTTTATTGTGATATGTTGTGATGATTTTTTGATTTGGTGATATATTATGCTTATGATAAGGTAAGTAGAATTATTAATAGTTTTGTTGAACTAATTGGTTGATATTGTAAATGAAGCTAATTAGTTTTTTCCATTGGTGTGTATGTGATTTATGTTGAGGTTCTACCATATGATAAAATGTGAGTGTGATTGGTATATTTTGTCCTTACTTTGTGATAACCTATGATGATGTTGTTATCATATGCTGAAGTTGCATGTGGTTATTTGAAAGAAAAAATTAGTTTGGAATATTATTTGTTAATTATGTGGTAAGGTTGAGTGTGTATTAATGGAAGGAATTTTTTTTTTTTGAATGGAGTACTTTAATATTTTTTTGTGTTTAAGGGAGATGATGAATACTAATTATAATGATAGGGGTACAATGAATTATTATTTTAAGATAATGTTGTGGTTTATGTGTGTTATAAGCAATTGATGTCAAGTTTAGTTGTATGTGTATGTGAGATATGACTACGTGAATAATATTTTGTGTGTCTCAACAAAATGTGGGTTTTGGGTGAGCAATCCTGTGTGAGCAGTGGTACCTTGTGGACTATGTAAGTATCTGTGTGAGCATTACTGAACTTTGTAAGTGTTTATGTGAGTAGGAGGATTTAACTCCGTGTGAACAAATTATTGGTAAACTTTGTGTGAGTAGCTCAACTAATAACCTTGTGTAGGTTGAGATATCTGATAGGCTTTGTGGGAACAAGTGGTTGAAAACTCATTGTGAGCAAACAATGGATAGCTCTAAGTGAGCGAAAGACTAGAAAATATGTGTGAATGTAACCGTTGGCAATTTCACATGAGTAAGATATTTGGTAGCTTTGTGTGAGTTGACAGCTTTATTATGTGAGCTCATGGTGGTTTTGTATGAACTTGTGACTTTGCAAGTTTGAGACCTTATGCTGAGACAATGTTTGCTAATGTATAGGTGTTCCTGGGTGTATGGAAACTGAGTTAAATATGTGGATAAATGTTGTGGTAGTAAAGTATATGTTGGAGTTTTGAATTGTAGGTGATGTGTTTTTATGTTAGCTTAGCCTTCTGTGTGTTATGTTTGTGTTTGACGATCGTGATTTGTCATGGAAACATATAATAGTATAGGTGTTGATGAAGATGCTCAACAATAAGGAATGTTATGTGAGATGTTCTTGAGAAAACAATTTTTCTTAGTTGTTTTTAGTATTTTCTGATAAAAATGTTTTTTTTATTTGTAAATATTTTGTTAATATAACAATTTATAATTTTTAACTACTATTTATAATTTTTAATTAAGTTTAGTATAATATAATCATAATATTATAAATGTTTAATAAAACTAAATATAATTACTCTCTTTATTGTAAAATAAAAGCTTTTTAGGTGGTACCTCTCAGATTAATAAATATTTAATTAATAAAAATAACTTAAAACCGTGAATGAGTCTTCTTTTGGGATTAAAATTACATGTGCTTAATTTTTGTACTTTTTTCTTTCTCTTCTCTCGCTCTTTGTCTATGTTCCTCTCACTGTTAACAATTTCACTAATCTATTTGTTTCACTTTCAATTTCTTATATTGTATTTTCTGTTGGAAAATACTTTTTTTTTTTAACTGTCAGTATTTCTCTTTTGAAGCAGGTGCTGGCTATTAAGATTTAAAGAATACTAATAAAAAACTAGGTATTTTGTTATACTAAAACTTGTGATGAAATTTGAAATGAAAAATGTAGTCTATTGCTTCTACAACTTAAGAGACACAGTGATTGTTATAGAAGATGGTTGATAGGAATTTTATTATAGATTAAATATGTTTTTTGTTCTTCAACTTTTAGTGAAAATTGAAATTAGTCTCTCTCGAAAATCTTGAACTAATATAGTCCCTTATATTTAGAAATACGTGGATTTAGTCCTTTAAATCAAATTTTTTTCTAAGTTTATTTGATGTTTCAAACGTGTTTTTCAACTAACATCAAAGCGAAAATGTGTCAAACAGTGTAAACAAACTAAAATACTATAATGAAATGTGTTTGAAACGTCAAATAAACTTAATAAAATTTGGTTAAAATGACTAAATCCACATATTTCTAAATATAAGGGACTAAATTGGTTTAAAGTTTCCAAGGGGGACTAATTCTAATTTTCACTAAAAGTTGAAGGACCAAAAACTAGGGGTGGGCAAAAAATCTAATTTTCTTGATCCAATCCACTTTTGCTCTGATCCAATCCATTTAAAATCCATTTTATTAAAAATTCAATCCATTTAAAATCCATTTTAATGGATCTAGATTTCAATTTTATCTACATTTTATATATTTTATAGATTGGATATCTATTCTCTAAATCAATATTTTCAAATATGGATAATCCAAAAAATCCAATCCTAATTTTCAATTTTAATTTTTAGTTAGGTTAGGCTAAAGATTGAGATGCACTAGGCTAAATTCAGACTCGAACGGGCCTTGCTCGACGACCTGTACGGACCGGGCAGGGGACGATCCAGAAGTGTCGGGCGGGTCCAACAACTTGAACAGGTCGGGCAGGCCCAAAGACAGACACGAACGAGCTAGGCGGGCCCAACAAATCGAACAAGTCGGTCGAGCCTGACAACCCAAAAAGCAAAGCGGGCCTGATGACCTGAATGAGCCAAGCGGACCTGAAGACCTTAATGGATTGGGCTGGCCCGACGACTTAGACAAGTCGTGCGCGACGACCTATAAGGACTAGGCAGGGTCGACTATCTTGATGGGCCGAGCAAGCCCGATGACCTAGATAGGTTGAGTTGGCCCAACGACCCGGACAAGTTGAGTCGGCCTAACGACTTGGACGGACCGTGCCAGACGACCCGTACGGATTGGGCAGGCCCGACGACATGAATGTGTGAAGTCGGGTCGGCACGACAACTTAATCTTGTTGGGCAGGTATGACGAGTCAGACAGTCCGAGCTAGCCCGACGACTTAAACGGGTCAACTTGGCCAGGTCTGACGACTTGGACGGGGCTTTTTTAGCCCTAGCCCACATAGGGTAGGGCTTAGACTTGTGGGTTAGGCCAAATTGTATCGTGTCGGCCTTAAGTATACAAGTTCTAGAAAGTTCAATTTTAATTTTTTTTAAATAGATTCTGGATTTTGAACTTAATCCAAATATTTAGACTAGATTTAAATCTTGATCGAAATATTTGGATATGAACTTAAAAAAAAATCAAACTAATTTTACTGAAAAAAGGGATTTAGATCGAAAATCTGATCCAATTATTTGGATATAAAATGAATGTGGATTGATAATTAAAAATACAATCTATGACCACTCCTACCAAAAACATATTTAACCCTTTTATTTTTCATGCGATTATTGCGCGAAAGTAAACTGGGTTAGGACCGAATATTTTGAGCCGGGTCCAACTTGATTAATATAGTATAATTCAAATTTAATATTTAAAATTGATATCAAATTATTTAATTTATCATATTAATTAGATTTAGATATTCAAATTTTGAATTAATTCAGTCAGATTTTTTAAATAATGAATTTATAGTAAACTTAATTTTTTAATAAAAGAATTATTATTGTTTTGAATAAGATAAATATAATAATGACATGTATAATTTTAATAAGCATGGCCTATGGTTTTATATAACTTATTATTAAATTATAATATAATATAAAAAATAAAATTTAAATTTTCAATATATTTATGAATTTATAAATATTAAAATATAAATTTGGGTTTAGTAAAGTATCCTAAAATTCATTCTTACTATTCGAATCCGACCGTAATTATACATTTTATTTTCAGATTTCTATGAAACAGACCACATTTGTTATATATATATATATATATATATATATATATATATATATATATATATATATATATATATATATGATGGAAATTTAGTATTTACACTAATTTAAAAAAAACAAATATAATTAAAAATGTGAAATAATAAAATTATATAAAAATCAATTTGTACCGTTGATTCCAATAAAAATCATGCAAACAAATCGTAAGTCTGGTCTATTACTTTACAGTTTTTTGTCAATTTAGATGATGAGAAATAAATTATATGGGAAAATACTAAAATAATTTTAATACTAACTATAATATAATAATTACGTTATTATTAGAGAAATATTTTAACATTATTATCTAATGTTATCAGTTAGAAAAAGGAATCGTCAACAATTATTTCGCACAGATATTTAATTTGAAATAATCTATTAGTGATATTGTGTGAATCAAAAAGTATTTAAAACAAAAAATTACGACTCCAAATAAAAACATTTGACAATATTTTCGTTTAGAATAAAATCACATTGACTGTATTAGGTTCAGCACACACTACTAATTATTTAATTATGAAACAGATAAATACAAATAATATTCCTTTTTTAATAGTTTAACACTATAATTTCCCCAATAAATGCAAACTAAAAATAATGCAAAAATGTAGCCCAAATTTACATATTGTGATGAATAGGGATTATGATTACACGAACTTCTTAAGAATAATGCGCAATTTAAAAAAACACCCTAAAATGTTTATTATCTAAGGAATTATTTCATTATAACGAGTACAAGTTAAATTAGTCTTTCGAAAAGAATAAGCAATCTACAACTTTTATATTGTTAGTTTCTTCAATGTTTTTCATATTTATAGTCCCCACACTTAATGATGACATGCTTTTCATTAAAATACAAACATTCCTAGTAACAAAACATTAATTTTATAATCCAAACAATATTTCATTTTTGCCAAATTACTTCTGAAATAAAACTGTCCAAACATTAAGCAAAAACAGTTCAAAGTCAAGGTCAATTAAATCTCAAGGTTGCAGAGCACATTTGCTTCCTCAGGAATCCACGTTCATATAAGAAATTCGAGTCAAAAACAGCTATTAGTTACTTCAAAGATCCATTTCAGTAGCAATTGTGTTAACTTCATCCTATTCAAACAATTCTTTGATGTAACAAACCAGAAATAACAATTAACTTGAGATTTGTGATGATATCAAAACAAATATATGTGAGATTCTAGAATGTATAAAGATAACATTTCTCAGGTATTCATCAATGTCTGCAACCGTAAAACTAGAGAAAACAAATCAATTCAGTGCAGCAATCAAAACTTACAAAATACAAAAAGAGTGAAGGAAAAACTAGGAAGCATAACTGTTAAAATTTGGATCAAGATCAAGCATCTGCAATGGTAACCTCAACCTCCACACCAGGTTCAATCGTGATAGAGGTAATTTGCTTAACTACATCTGGGGAACTGTAGAGGTCAATGACTCTCTTGTGCACACGAAGTTCAAATCTGTCCCATGTGTTGGTACCTAAAACCAAGAAGCAGTTTCATTAACCAAGACATGATAACATCATTCCTTTCACAATAAACAACATTCAGAAAGTCTAAACACTGAACAGAATACTTCAAAAATGAAGTCAGCAAGTTGCGTGACACAAGAATATCATCGTTACAATAGAACATATGAAAGCCACGTATTCAGGCATTCGGTGAAATACAAGATAGCCACTTAACAAGCTTTCAACCCCAACAGAACTTCTATCTATGTTTCAGCCAACTCTATCACAGAACAATCGATAGAAGGATAAGATAAAAGAGCCAATCTCGCAAACCAAATGAATCAGACAATCAACTAATATCATATAGAATAAACATCACAAATTGTTGAAGAACTCTCTGATTAAGTAGAGAGTATCATTCACCGGAAGGAATTAAGAAACAAACATATATAACATAAAGATTTTCCCTGCATCTCAACTACTCAAAGAATGAAAATTGAAAGAAAAAAAAGTGTTTTTTTCAAAACCTCCCACTTCATCTTCTTTCTTAAAATCAAAACCACTGAACAAGCCCTCCTAATTCATGTTTATAAACACAATTCCATTTTTCCTTCAAACCCATCTCCTCCAATTTCCACTTAGCACATTCCAGACCTTCCAAACTAAATCACATCAGAACCCAAAAGAAAACATAAATCTTTGAATCACTTAAAGAATACAGTAAAAGAAGCAGAGAAAAAAATGGGACAATAACAAGCGAGGAAAGTGGGAAAATACCTTCACCACAAGGGGATTTCCTGGTAGTTATGTGAAGAACCTTAGTGGGCATCCTAACAGGACCCTTAACCCTGAGGCGCTTGTCCTTTGCACCGCGAACAAGGTCTCCACAAACTAAAAAATAGTGAAACGAAAGTTAAAGCATAAAACCAAGGATAGGAACAACAAAGCGTGAAAAAGGAGAAGAAGAAATACCCTTCTCGAGATTTTTGACATGCTTGGAGGAAAGGGTGATCCTTATCTTATGGATCTGTTCCTGGGATTCCTCAAAACCTGGCTTGGTGGGCTTCATTGCCGCGTATGCCGCCATTGTTCACAGTCACAGAGAAGTAAGGGAGGAGAAGAAGAAGAAGCCGCTGCTGCCTGTGAAAATGAGAGAGATGAAAGAATGGAAAACCTAGAAAGGGTTTTTAGGGCAAAAAGTTAGTACAAACCCTGTGAAAGCTTGCGGCAATTTTTGCAAACTAGTCCCTATGAATCATACTATTCCTTTCTTACTGCTCATTGAGGTTATTTTAGACAAATAATATTTTATATTAATAAAACTATTTTAGAGATTATTTATTTTTATTTTACACCTACCCCTCAATAAATAAATTAAAAATTAGATAAAGGAAAGATAATGATAAAATAATAAAAGGAGCAGAGCTCAATTTTGTTCACTCATTGAATAAATAAAAACACTCTCTTGTATCAAATGGGATTGGTTATAATGATAAATAATTGCATATAGTGAGTTTTTGATTAAAATTTTTGTATATAAATTAGGACGCATAACTTTTATTTATTTAAGCATCTCAATTTTTATAATTAGAAAAGTTATAATTATATATATATATATATATATATATATATATATATTTTAAAAAAAAAATCAATTAAGTTAAATTGATGTTGACCTTAATTAAATTTGATCAAAATTTGAAATTTAAAAAAAAATAAACTAAGTTATAGTTGCTAAATAAAAATGTGCAAACTAATTTGTAAAATATGCTCTACAACAATAATATGTTCATTAATAATAATTCAAATAATTAAGATAGTTTAAACCTTTCAAAAATAATTTAGAGTAGTTTTAATTTGATTAATTCAACTAAATTATGATACAACTTATTTAAATTATTATATAATCTAATTCAATTTTTTTAACCACTTTTAAAGTTTAATTCAATTTTAAAATAGTTTAATTCAATTCATGTATTTTACATTTTACTCATCTTAAATATAAGTGAAGCAGGTCACTCACTAACTTTGAACATAACAAATCTATAAAATCAATTTGTAGGCATACTCAAAAATATGTATTAGTTTTCGCAGCATCAACAAAAATATTTATAATTGAACTATTGGCACGAGTGTGGATTTTCAAAAAATATGTTTTTGACTTGAACTTATCTAAAATTGTCTTTATGAAATTGAATTTTTTTAATTCAGAATCTGGATTTTAAAAAAGAAAGCACATGCTTTGATTGAGTAAGAAATTTTTGAAAAAATTTAGGGTTTAGGATTCTACTTTTTTTATTCATGCAACTTATCAAGGGTGTGTAAAGATTAGAGCTATCAAAATGGGTTGGAACCCGCGAGCCAATCCGGCTCACCACGGGTTCGGGTTGGATTGGGTTAAATTTTTTTTACAAATTTCAATACGGGTTGATTTTTGACCCTGCTCATCTAGAATCCGACTCATCCCCGACTCACCAACCCGCAGATAAAAGGGTCACACAAGTGTTTTTTAATAAGTTGGGCTTTACATTTGGGTTGTGTTAGGTTGTTTTTTTAGCCAACACATAAATAATTTGTATTTTTTTTTATTTTGGTTTGTATTTAGATTGTATTAAAGTTTATTTAGATTTTAATTAGAATTATATTTTAGTTTTGACTTAAGAGGAATAAAAAATTATATTTTTTTAATTAAGTGAACCCGTGAGCCAACCCGTTTAACCCGCCAACCCGTGGTGAGTCGGGCTGGGTTCGAATTTTTTTGGCTCGCTAAAAAGTGAGTCGGGTTGGATTGACTCACTAAATTATCAATCCGTGGTGGGTTGAGCCGGGTCGAACCGAGTTACCCGTTTTGACAACTCTAGTAAAGATCAAAATACTCTTTTATCCACGCACAAAAATAAGACTTATTAATATGTCTTTATGGTGACCATTATTTTTTCTTTTTTGTCCTATTAATGTCATTAATATGTCATCATTGTTCACAAAAAGATAATTTTTTGTGTGTTGTGATTTTCTTTAGTCACTGATTTAGCGACCGAAATAAATTTTATTTTATAAAATATATTTAATATGATAATTAGTCACAAAATATATTTCAATCGCTAAAACATTATTTAATATATAATGGTTTAGTCAACAATTTAACGACCAAAATAAGTATTATTTTATAAAATATATTTAATATGGTAATTAATCATTAAATATTTTTTTAGTTAAAACATTATTTGTTTAATATAAATTTTAATTAATTAAATTATTTACATTTGTATTTTGGCTGAAATTAATTTTTTTTACTATTTAATTAAAACATAATTAGAAACTATTTTCTTAATTACTATTAATTTATTCTAATAACAAAATTTTGGTTAGTAAGAAGAATAAAATTAGAAACTAATATTTTATATCCTTATAATTTAATTATAACTATATTTGTAGTAATTATAATCATGAAAGAATATATATTTAATTAGATGTATATTCTAAATCAAAATTATTCAAATAATATTATTATATTTAAATTGTAATATATTTCAAATATTTAAAATTATTATATTATTATATTTTTTTCAATTTTTTAATAAATAACTATTTATTTTCACCATATTTATAATGTTCGAATTACCCCAATTGTTTTTAATTTCCTCTCTTTTCAGAACTAAAAACATAGATTAAGAAGTAAACTTAAAAAGTTAACAAAATTGTAAGATTCTCTTCCTTTGGGACTAAATAATTTAAATAAAAAAAAATACTTCTCTCTCTTCTCACGACCAGCTTCTTCCTCACCACACCACACGACACCATCGTCTTCCTCCTCACCACACCACATTGTATTATTCATCTTTTTTCTCACTGTCAAATTCCGAATTCCTCCTTACTACGATCGTTATCTTTCTTGATTTCACCTTTTCACCATTGTTGGGCTTATCTTTGGTAAGTTTATCACTCATATCTCTTACACTACCACTATGGTTTGTTTATTGCTCTTCATCTTTGACATCTACTTGGTTATGGTTTGCCCTAGCACGTATTTAAATTTAAACATCGGATTCAGATTGTTCTGATGTCCTATGTTATTGCTCGAATCTTGTATGGTGAGTAATTTAGTATTTTGGTTGGTTAGGTTATATTTTCGTTGCTTCATTGTGAATTAATGCATTTGAGTTACTCTTATTGAAAAATTGTATAACCTAGATGCATATTTTATGATTTTGGGATTTAATTATTCTTTTTGGGATTTGAACGAGATTTGAGGTTCTAATGTTGTGATTAAGTGTGAGTATTATGGTCTTATTTCCTTTTATTTTGTTTTAGGCTTGCAATTCCACCACGTATTGATATTCTGAAGTATTTTTCTTGATGCAAAACTGGAATTGATTGGGAATTGTGCAATTTATAAAATATTGACAAGGAAAATTGTTCTAACGAGGAAAAGGTTTCATATGTTTAAAATTGAGTTTTGGATATCAAAGAATGTGTACTTGTTTAAATTGAAGAGTTTATTTGTTTATTCCAAGCAAAGTGGTCATATAAATGTAATAACTGGTTGGTTTGTGCTTGTTCCTTTCGGCTTTGATTAATATCATGATTGAGTGTGAGTAGATTATCGTTCTTTATCTGGAGTTTCTATTAAATATCTTTTGATGTGAAAGATTTTCTCATAATTGGATGTATTTCATTGCGGAAAAGAGTTTTAATATCAATAAGGCACTAAAATTAGAGGATGGCATTAATCTTGGCATGTTAATAAATTGTGGGATTTCATTTGATAAGTATATTATTTTCTTTGGATCCATTTGATATAAACTTTTGTCTAGTGTGGAGTGTATTGTTGAAGGTAGCCCTTGTAGTTATAGGATATAAATTATTGGATGCATTTGTATAATTTGTTTCTCTTTTAGTTTTGGAAGGTTTTGATTAATGTTATAATCTTGTATTGCTAAGTTCGGGTTTCGTTTGTTTGTGATTGTTTGAGCATTACCTTCTTATGTTTGTTTCGAGTACATGGATGGGTTGTTCTATTATGGTTTCTAGGCTTATTCTAGTTCTAGCCAAGCTCCAATGATTCATCAAATAGAAGAAATGTGTGAAATTAGTCAGAAATTAAATGGTGAATTGAAATCTAAGGAAAAGACATTTGAAGAAAAGATGACGCAGTTGATGCAAGATCATGAGCAACAAAAGGAAAAGATACGCTAACAAGAAAAGCATATGAAACTTATTTTACAACACATTCAGTTGAAGAATCTTATGTTAGGGCCTCTGATCCTCTTAGCAATGAAGATGATGTAGTAGACCGTTCTACTGATGGTAGTCCATATGAACGTTAGTTAGGTTTTAATTGTATAATGACTTTAAAACTTGGATATGTATTTGGAACTGATTTCATTTTGGTTTTATGTTGAATCATGTATGACACTACTTTTTAGTACATTATATATGGGAGTTTAATTTTATTTAATAGGTTAAAATACTTTTTGGTCCCAATTTTCGTCAAGTTTTGTCAAATAAGTCCTAATTTTGGTTGTGTTCAAATAGGTCCTAAATTTCGTCAATTTTGTTCAATTGGGTCCTTTTTTGCTAACACCGTTTAAATCATTAACGGCCATGAACATTGACTGCCACGTGTCACTTCATGATTTTTTTTGGATTGTTTTGGATTTTTTTAAAAATTTTTAAAAATTTTTTTAATTGTTTTTTAATTTTTTTAAATGTCCACGTGTCAACCCCGTAGTGTGCCACATGCAAAGTCAATGTTCTATATTCAATTTGGTCCTTATATTTGTTATTTTTGTTCAATTTAGTCTAATTTTGTTTAAAATTAACCAATTTTGTCCCTATCGAAGATGTGACCAAATTTAATTTTTATATCAAAGTTATAATGATGTGAATTTTAATATATTATATATAAATATTTAATAAAAATGTGAATTTTAATATAAAAATTAAATTTGGTTTCAATTTGGAGAGGGGCCAAATTAGTTCATGTTAATAAAAATTGGGACTAAATAGAACAAAAATAACAAATATAAGGACCAAATTGAATATAGAACATTAACTTTGACACATGGCACGTTGCTGGGTTGACACGTGGACATTTAAAAAAATTTTAAAAAAAATTCAGAAAGCAAAAAAAAATAAAAAAACCACAAAGTGACACGTGACAAACACTATTCATGATCGTTAACGATTTAAACAGTGTTAGAAAAAAAGAACCCAATCGAACAAAATTGACGAAAATTGTGACTTATTTGAACACAAAACCAAAATTAGGACTTATTTGACAAAACTTGAAGAAAATTGGAACCAAAAAGGTATTTAAACCTATTTAATATAATTAAATATGAAGCATTTATAAGCATGTAAAAATTTGAATATAAGCAGGTTGATTTAGTCATCGATTTAGCCACCGATTTAGGCATCAATTTAGCCACCAATTTAGCCATCAATATTATTTGAATTAAATTAAAAAAACATATCTATTTGCGTCTGAATTAGAAACCAAAAACTATTTATTAAATTAAAATTCATTCCTATTAGCAACTAAATTAATGACTAAAATTTTGGTCGCTAAATTAATCTCTAATACTTGAAGGTGATCAAATTTTTAGTGACTGATTATCGACCAAAATTTTGGTGGTTGATTAGCCACCAATTTAGAAATCGGTAGCTAAATATTTTGTAACTAGGGTTTTTGCCACTAATTATTTTCGGTAGTTATTTTAGTGACTAAGGGTGTTTACCACCAATTTAACTCATTTAGTGACTGATTTTGGTGATGGCTAAAATGTTTTTTTTTCTAGTAGTGATATATATATATATATATATATATATATATATATATATATATATATATATATATATATATATATATGATGTAGACTATTAAATTCATAAACAATTCCTGAAAGAGCAATATAAAATTAAAAAAACTTCGATTTAAGGTTTTGAGTATGGTTATAAAAAGCCATTTATATATTATATAATTGGAAAGTTTTTTCAAATTGATCATTTTGTAGTTGTATATATTAGTTATATGTTTTAATAATGTAGATTGAGTTATTTGAAATGCATTTTTTGATTGAGCTATCTAAAATGCTTTTATGTATTATTTTTTCAATATGTTTGCTTTCGTTTGTGGAAATTAATATCTTTATGATAAGGATTGATTATTCTCAATCTAATGAACTCCAATGATCTACCACCTAAATATAAAGAAGAGGTTGAGGTGAACCTAGTAATGTTGGTAATGAAGATTTTGAGAATATGCATGCACAAGATGCATAAGCATAAGATTTACATGTTGACAAATAATCTCTTAGGGTCTCAAAGACATATTTATGATAACAATGTTGTCAAATCATGTTACTTTGAATCAATAGGACGAAGCAGAAAGAGATCACATCTGGTGAAGTTTATAATTGGCATATTATTCTATTTTTGCATTTTTTTTCTTGTAAGATATTTACCTTGGGCTTTTTTAGGATCATGTAAAGATGAAGTTGGTGTTTTATGGGCATAAACTAAATTTAGATTGTTACCCTTTTCCACCACCATGTATAAGACCAAATGACAAAGAGTTATTGCTTGCATTTATAAGAGGTAGCACAAGGAGACCAATAACTTCCATTTGTCAACCATTGAAATGATCGTCATACCGGATGGTACGCCTTCACCATTTCACCTTTTGATTGTTGGTTATTGGTGTAGGTACGACAACTTAGGTGTGATGGTGACAACTAAATTTTTTGTTGAGCGACTCGAACCTTAAACCCTAAGACACAAAATGCGCGTCTTAGTTCATTACACAATGTTATATATTATTGTGCACACCAACAATGGACATTCATATCCAAAACATACTCATTATGCATCTTGTGGGGTTCATAACTTTTGTTGGCAATATTGTCACTCAGTAACCATTTTACATCTAGCAATAGTGCAGAAAAGCCTTTTTATACCTGTTGGAAAAAGCTTTTCATACCGATTTTGGATTCGGTATAGAAACACGGGATATAGAAAGTATTAAACTTTTTATATCGGGTCCATAATTGGTACAAAAAGTCCTTTTTCTAAATTGGTTATAGCGCTAACCGGTATAGAAAGTGTTGCATATTTAAAAAAAAACACACACACACACACAAACACATATTATCATTTTGTTGCTAACTAATCTCTATCCTGGAAGCCTTACCTTTCTATCATCTACAATAGAGATTAAATCGTTGAACCATTCAGTTTCTTGTTTAGTGCAGGCCAGGTTATTGATTAATATAGCTCCTTCTAGTCTACTTTAAAATAAGAACGAGATTATGATATAGTTTACTGGTATACATGTGCTGACTGAGGAATATTCAAGATACCATGTTAGAAGTTCCTCACCACAAGCATCCCCTTCAGATAGAGGAATTTTGGTTCCATCTTCTCCAATGCTCTCGAATTTACCATGCACCACGAATACCATCTTTTTCTACCACTATGACTTAGAATTTTACTTCCTTTGATATGAATCTGTAGAAATGAAGCACGAGTATGGAGTGTAAACACGTGAGAGATTGTTGTGAGGCCTAATATTATTTTTATTTCTAATCTATTTACTTTAGCATGGCATGGGACATGCAAAATGTTGAACTTCCACAAATCCAAATTCAAGCTTTAACTCAACATTTAGAGAGACTAATGAGCAATAAAATTATGAGCTTCATGATAAGTTGGATCAAATGGAGTAAGCACATAAAGAAAGTCGTGAAAATAGAGGAGGAGACAGGAGAAAAAGAAGATAGAATGAAGAAAAACAAAGACAACTAAGATTTGATGGGATTATGAGAAAGAGATATATTCCAACAAGCTACAAGAGAGATTTGAAGCTAAAATTTTAGGGAATGACTTAAGGAAATGGAAGTGTTAAAGAGTACATTAAGGAGATAGAGGTGACCATGATATTAGGAATGTTGTGGAGCTATAAGAGTATGTTGAAATGGAGGGTTTGTTACACAAGTCTTTTTATGTAGAACAACAATCCAAGTGGAAGGGATCCATGAGGAGGAGTTTTAACAATAATATTAATTCCAATTAGAGGGATAAGGTTGTGAAGGATAAATATTGTATGAATGGCTTGTGATGTCATTTAGGCTAACTAATATCACAAGCACTTTTATAAGATTAATGAACCATGTTTTGAGAGAATTTTTAGGCAAATTTGCTGTGGTGCATTTTGATGACATAAAATTATGGATTGTATGAATTAAGGAAGGGGGTGAATGGAAAATTGTCTTTAAAACAAATATGGATTGTGATGCCATTTAGGCTAACTAATACCCCAAACACTTTTATAAGATTAATGAACCATGTTTTGAGATAATTTTTTGGCAAATTTGTTGTGGTGTATTTTGATTACATCTTGATCTATAATACTAGTTAATAATTGCATTCGAAGCATTTGTGTGTTGTTTTTAGTATTCTTAGAAAGAAAAAGTTGTATGCTAGTCTTGGAAAATGTACATTTTCACTGAACAAATTGCATTCTTGGGTTTTGTGGTGAGTGCCAAAGTGGTTCAAGTAGATTATCAAAATGTGAAGGGTATTGAAGAATGACCTATTCCTAAAAATTTAAGTGAAGTTAGGAGCTCTCATGGCCTGGCTAGTTTGTACCGGAGACTTGTAAATAATTTTACCATTTTGGCATCCCTAAATGAGATTTTTAGAAAGAACATTGGGTTTATATGGGGGAAACACAAGACAAATCTTTTATTGTCCTTAAGCACGAGTTGACTAATGCTCTCATTCTTACATTACTAAACTATGCAAGATCTTTTGAAATTGAATGTAATGTATGTAATGTAAGCATATAGGTTCTTTTGATGCAATAAAGTTATCAAATTGTTCATTTTATTTAGAAGTTAAAGGGGTTACCCTAAACTATTTCACTTATGATAATATGGAATTGTATGCTTTAGTGAGAGCATTACGAACTTGGATACACTATCTTTTTCCTAACGAGTTTGTAATTCATATGTAGCGATTATGAGTCCTTAAACTATTGAAAGGGCCAAAGAAAATTAAACAAAAATACATGTCAAATGGCTAGAATTTTTAGAACAATTTTCGCATGTCATTAAGCATCAAAATGGAAAAGGAAATGTTGTGGTTGATACTTTGTTTAGAAGACGTGTGTTGGTTTATATTCTAAAAGCAAAATTATTTGGTCTTGAATTTTTGAAATAAATATATTCACACATGATTCTAAATTAGCTCCAATGAGCATTTTATTCAAAATGGTTATTTGTTTAAAGAGAAAAAATTGTGTACACCTAAATGTTCTATTACATTTCTTTTAGTACGAGAAGCATATAAGGGAGGATAATGAGACACTTTAAGATTTGAATTTTTTTTTTTAAATTGGATTACTTTTAAAAGATGAAATCAAAAGTGAAACTACATTATTTATACATTCCTTTGTTTGTTCCTATTAGTTTTTGCTTGATATTTTAATGGATTTTGTATTGGGTTTGCCACATACTCAAAGAGAGGAAGATTCTCATTTTATAGTTATTGATAAATTTTTCAAAATAGCTCATTTTATTCCATGTAAAAGATTGATGATACTTGTCGTATAGTTGATTCTTTTTAGGAAACTAGTAGACTTCATATACTTCCAATAAGTTGTGAAATTTATCTTAACATTCCATTATTTATAACATTAGAGGATTATACTTCAATACATAAATGGTATAAAAAAACATATAATAATTAAAATTATAATAGATAAAATTAATAAAACTTATTTAATAGATAAAATTTATAAAAGCTTAAAATTAATTAAAAACTAAAGTTAAACATACTTTCAAAGTATATTTTATCAATAAAATAGTTATATAAAATATCATATAAATATGCGTAATTTTTTTCAATTATATTTATAAAGTACTTTAACTTATATTTTCATCAAATACTTATAATTTAATAACTTAGGTTAAAATTTATTTGCTAGTTTTTAGTTTTTAACTAGCTTTTAAACTAGTTTTGTTAAAAGGTTCTATTTCAATTATAAATATTGTTCATCTTACTTCCACTTATATCAATCTTACTTTTTCGATGGTAACCAATTGTATTATTATATTGTGTGTACGGTGATAACCCAGATTAGGTGAAACATTAATAACTTTTCCTACCAAATTCAACATAACTAATTTCATATTAAAATATATATTAAAATATATGGATGATGTTAGAAATAATAATAATAATAATAATAATAATAATAAATAAATAAATAAATAAATAAATAAAGTATGGATAATAGAAATTTTATCAAGTCAAACAAATAATAATACTATGATACAATCATAGTTGGAGAAAGGAATAGAAATAATTCGGGTTGAGACATGTAACGTCTCATTTAATAGAGAATAAATCTATAAACGAAACATCACACAAGATATAATATAGAAGAGTAGTACCCAAAAGGTACACATTGTAATATCCCGGTAGGATATTGCTTAAAATAAAATAATAAATAATAAAATAAACCGACAGGGTGAAATACCTCATTTATTAAATAGTCCATTTCCCCAAAACATGGGAAATTTCAAAACTTTAAAACATTAAAAATCCAAATATTCTCAAACTGTACAAACTGAAATCAAATTACATTTAAATAAAACCAAAGACAGTTATAAAATTCCCCTCGTGCAGTGAGCCCACTCTCTGCCCTTAAGCGTCTCCTGGCTCACCTGTAACATCATTTGCTCCCGGATAATAAATTACCGAATCATCGTCACACACAAACAGATAGGGTGAGCTATGCACATATATACATATAAACATAAAATAAATATGCCCTTCATCCCAATGAAAATAACACCACTAAAATATTTCATTGTTTTCAAATTACCCATCCCTGATCTCATAGTCCTTCATGAGTCATATGCATGAACTAGGTCTTGGGACTTCATTGTGCTCCCACGAAATTAACCAATTCGTGGTCCAACCCTATGAGCCTATCCTGCTCATAGTCCTGCCCTACAGACTCCTCGTCTGTAGTAAAACATCCAAGCCTCCCTCGCTCAGACCATGGCGGGCACGCAATCACCATATTATGGACTCCTCGCCCAATAGCAGCCGACGGGAACATAACAGTTCCTTGCCCATCGTGTGCTCGACGCATGCAATCACCATGCTAAGGACTCCTCGCCACTTAGCAGCCAACGGGAACTACACAGTTCCATGCCCAGTATATGTCCAACCATCAAGCACATCCCAGACCCCTATTGGACTTAGTCCTTCAAGCCCAAACACCACAAAACACAAGCATATAATTCCTATATGTTAGGAAATAACAAGCAACCCAACTCAAACAACACATAAAAGACATAGAACCCGTAGTATTCTCGCTTAAGCCAGGGACCCTCGCCCAAGCTAAACCATCAACCTCGCTTAGGCTAACCCACCTCACTTGAGCGAGCATGAAATAGTGACTTCACCATGTTGTCTCGCTTAGGAGAGCTCCTCTCGCCTGAGTGAGACCCCATTCGCTCAAACACCCAAATCTCCTCGCCTGGACGAGGATTCAATGTAATCAACACCAATGTCTCCTCGCGACCTCGCTTAGGCGAGCCACTCTCGCCTAAGCGAGAGTATTAGTCGCTCAACACCTCAAAACCCCTCGCCTGGATGAGAAGTCGCGCTCAACAAGCACAGGCTTCATCGCGACCTCGCTTAGGCGAGCCTCTCTCGCCCAAGAGAGAGTATTGGTCGCTCAACTTTGACACAAGTCGCCTAGGCGAGAAGCGCGAACCAAAAACCAAAATGAGACTCTACAACTCTCGCTTAGGCGAGATGGACTCGCTTGGGCGAAAATTGTAGAGGTTCTCCTCTGATCGCACACTAAAACAACCACAATTCAAGCCAATATCCAATTCAACCAATACCATTCAACATACATAATCAATCACACCTTATAAACGAGTTTTCATCACATTTTGACTACCATAACCCAGAACTTACCCATAATAACAATCCTGTACCAAAACCATCACCCCCAAATCATATAAGTCATGAAAAGGCTTTACACCACATCAAACCAAACACATCTTCAATCATATTATGCATACTACGGGATTCACATCATGCAGAACTAATTTGAGAATAAAAATGCCCAAAATTCATAGCACACATCAATCAGCTCCCCTAACCTGGAAAATTGATTAAAAATGAGACTCAAACTCGTGCTTTTTTCAAAGTTCACTATTAACAATGCCATTTTTGACTGCCCCTTCTGCTAGGTTTACCCCCCACCTTTTCACATCCACTCCAAGCTAAAGTTGGCAAAAATAAAGGTAAATTCCAATCTACCAAGGTTTGAACCCGTGACCTTCCACTCATAAGGCCAAAGTATAACCACTATGCCAATTCACATTTAGTGATAACTATTATAATTCTATAATTATAATATCACTCGCTATTCACAAATATACTATAAAAAATAAACAAGAATAATTCAAGCAACACACAATAGGATTTCATAGGACTTGAACTCAAGTCCTCTCACACATATAAAGTACTCTCAACCATTTAAGCTAGTACTATTCCACATCATACCCATTAACATTTAATGAGTTCCAAGTTTCCCACCACCCGCATTTATTACTTAATTAATTATTTAATTAATTAATTTCCACGGGTCTTACACACATATTTAAACCATTACAGTTATCCCAAAAGTACTAGAAAAGAAGACTAGGGCACACCACAATGCCAATAAGAAAACTGAAAGAAAAAGTTTAACAGTTGATCAAAAGCTTGCTCCTCTAGAGCAAGATATTACATAGGCCATAGTGCCTACAAAGGTTACTTGAAGGAAAAAGATCCAACCCAAGTTTGTCTATACTGCAGAATTTTCGTCACCCTGGTGACCACTAGGGGTTCCCACATCTACTCATCAATAAATTGATGATCATCGCAAAAGGAAAAAACCACACACAAACAAACAGAAAGGGTAAGCTAGAGGAAAATATTATTTTATCATGCAACTACACATGCAAATTCAAAGTCAAGAGTTACATATCAGACATCCAAACATGTGATAGCAAACAATTTAAGACTTTAAGACTCGACTATCCGGATACATATAATGAGGTACCACCATGAAACCTTACCAAGAGGGTCATGGAATTACATCCTAACCATGAGGCACCACCACTAAACCTCGTGGAATTACGTCTTGGTCGTGAGGCACCACCACAAAGAGCCCTACAGGATTCTTGAGTTCTCGCTTGGGCGAGCCCTCCTCGCCTAAGCGAGACCACTCCTTGCCCAAAGGGGAGGTCCCTCACCTGAGCTACAACCAAGCGAAACTCAGTCAAGCTCTCACGAATTCTCGCTTAGGCGAGCCCCTCTCGCCTGAGCGAGATGACACCTCGCTTAAAACGAAAGCTTTTTGCCTGAGCGAGAGCTCGAGCAAGAACTTGGGCCAGCTTCTGCTATTCTCGCCTAGGCGAGACCAACTCACTTAGGCGAGACCAACTCGCTTAGGCGAGAATATCAGTTCTCGCCACTATCTCACGCATACAAGCTAGATTCCATCGTAGGAGCACACACCATACATTCCTTACATCATCAACAACACCATACAAGCATTTAAGCATACAAAACAGTCCAACCTTAGGGAAAATAACATAAAAACATGAAACCCTAATTTCCCTTACCTAGAAAATGTTAGCAGAATATCCCGACACCTAAGCAAATGAGTACGACAGCTCCTGGAGCAGATTCGCGAGCTAGGAACACTAGCATAGATGGAATACGGGTTACTATGGTAAACCTTAACTATAAGCACGAAAAATCAAACCAGAGAGGAAGAGTATGAGTTGGGAACCAACTTACATGGAAGAGAACAAGGTTGGACTTGCTTGACACGGAGTAGCGCAAACCCTAGCAGAGCTTCTATTGAGGGAACAAGGAGAGAGTAAGGACACTGATCTTTCAAAAGGGGCAGAAAATGAGAGGCTTAGGCTGGTTTAGGGGTTTTGGACACCCTATGGGCCAGCCTTAGGCCCAATTGACTAAGTGATGGAGCTTGGTGGAGACATGAAGCTCCAAGTGCAGTGGAAATGATGGAGGAAGCATGGAAGAGTGGAAGGCAAGTTTGTAGGCTCTTGCTTGCAATGGATAGGTGAAAGGATGAATGATTTAGAGGTGGTTCTAGCCTAGGAAGGGGGCTAGAGGTAACGAGAGTAAACTCTCTTAAAGATGACTCTCAAGTGGCAATAGTGAGGAGTGTTCTCAATTCAAAGTGTCTATTGCACAAAAATTCAAGAGTCTCTACAAATGAGTGAAATTTTGGCTTTTATATGAAGCCAATTACACATGAGAAAGGAGAGCCATTGGATGGAGTGGGCCTTGATCTTGGCCCTTAGATCAAGCTTGGAGAAGGAGGCTTGATCTTGACC
>Ga0214542_1001963_pt1 | contig 42649 bp, 17 predicted proteins | sample CNSS1metaG_FD_160096 | JGI IMG/M metagenome (GOLD analysis project Ga0214542, IMG submission 160096) | Root nodule microbial communities from cowpea collected in UCLA plant growth center, Los Angeles, California, USA - CNSS1 | ecosystem: Host-associated > Plants > Roots > Nodule | place: USA... | reverse complement strand
CTTCTCTTGAGCTTTGTGAAAGGAACCTTCACATCTAGATAGCATGCTATCTTAATGTCCAGTGGGGATTTCACTTAGTTTTCTTAATCAACTCACACCATATTCAATAATCTTAAAAAGGAACAAGGTAATCCTTCATCATTGTACTACACATATATTAGTACACTTGCAATTCATGTCATGGTAAACCAAAAGTTTACAAATCAAAATGAATGCCCTGTTTTGCGTTATCAGTTTGAGGATTTGTAATACACATATATTAGTATAATTAAAATGCATGTCATGGTAAACCACAAGTTTATGAATCAAAATGAATTCCCTATTTGGTATGAACAATTGGGTCATCTTGGATCTATTATGATGCGAAAAAAAGGTTGAAAAACTCAAGTGGACACCCACTTAAGAGGAAAAAAACTTCTTCAGACAAATGAGTTCTCGTGTGCTATACGTTCATAAAGGAAAGTTGATAATAAGACCATCATTAGAAAAATTAGAAATGAGTCAATCTCATTTTCAGAACGAATACATGGTTTGTGGTCCAATACACCCACCATGTTGATCATTTAAATATTTTGTTGTTTTAATTGATGCATAAACTAGATGGCCACATATTTGTTTATTATCAACTCACAATCAAGTATTTGCAAAGTTATTAGTACAGTTAAGTGCTTACTTCCCAGATTATCTGATTAAGAAAATTTGTTTGATAATACTAGTGGAATTGAAGTTGAACATCCAATAGCACATGTTCATATTAAAAATAGACTTGCGAAATCATTATTAAAACATCTAAAGTTTGTTGCAAGAACATTACTTATGAGAGCTAGTCTTCCAATAGTTACTTAGTGATTTGCAATTTTGCATGTTCCATTATTGATTCGCATCAAGCCAACAAGCTATCACAAATACTCTATTATGCAGTTGGTTTTTGGTCAGTGACCTAATATTCTCAAATAAGAATATTTGGGTGTGGTGTATATATTCCAATTTCCCCACCAAAAGGGACTATGATGGGTCCTCAAAGATGATTGAGAATATATGTAGGATATGATTCTCCTTCAATAATAAAATATCTTGAACCACCAACAAGAGACTTATTTACTTTGACTTTTCCACTGTCACTTTGATGAATAAGCTTTTTCAGCATTAGAGGGAGAAAGAAAACAATTGGAAAATGATATTGGATGGAATGAATCATCATTATCTTATCTTCATCCTCGTATAAAAGCATGTGAACCAAAAGTTCAAAAGATAATTCATTTACAAAATTAGTCAATTAATTACCAGATGTTCTTACTAACAGAAAGGGTAATCAAATCATATATGATAGCTGCTAATGCTCCAAATATATTTGATATTAATTCATAACACGCCTGAAGCATGGTAGGTCTGTTGGTTCCGAAGACATGCTTGAAGCATGATAAACATACTGGTTCCAAAAATAAAAACTCTTGAATGAGAAAATAAGCTAAAATGCTAGATGACCTAATCGAAAAGGTGAAAATCTTAAAAGATTTATTTGACATAATAAATAATTCGGTTCTAGAAGAACTTTAGGTACTTGAAATTGTTGAAAATGATGAGATATCAATAGATTATATCATGAATCAAATAATATGAAACCAAAATGAAGTCAACATTGACAAAAGTTTTACATATAATGTACTGATGAATGTTATGAATGACAATGTGGATCAATAATCAATGATCATTGAAGATTGTTGACAAAGAAATGGTTGGTCAAAATGAAAATATGCAAAGAAGCAAATTTGCTTGCTAACTGAAAGGTTTCTAAACCTATAGTTTACACAACCGAGGGTATGAAACTCGTTAGGTACATATGGATTTTTGCGCAAAAACAAAATGAGAATGATGAAATTGTTAGATAAAAAGCACGATTGGTTGCTCAAGGTTTTTAACACAAAACCTAATATTTAATTGTGAAAAGACATATTCACTAGTATTGGATGCAACAACATTGACGTATTTGATTATCATAGTTGCACAACAACGTCTGCATTTACATCTAATGGATGATGTTACAACCTATATGAAAATTCCTGAAGTATTTAATTTGTCCAACAAGGCAAATTCTAAAGAGGGTTATTCAATAAAATTTAACAAACTCTTTTATTGATTAAAGCAATCAGGACGTGTGTGGTATAATTGTATTATTGAGTACTTGTTAAAAGAAGGATACATAAATGATCCTATTTGTCCTTGTATTTATATGAAAATATTTAATTTAATCAATCATATTTTTCTAGTCCAATAAAGTTAACACTCGTTAGTGTGTGACCCCATAAGTTCGTTACTAAACTGGTACTAAATTATCTCAGTAATTTATTATTCAAGGTTGACGTTTAACAACTTTCCTTAATAACGGGATAGTATGAAGTATCTTTTACTTTAGAACCACCAGAAGATTAATATAATATTTTCTTCTATCTTTACAACTCAATTTTAACTCTAGATTATGGTATACATACCAAATTCCAATAAGTTAACACATGTGAATGACTTAAGAAACTCCTTTGTTCTTTCATTCAAAATACTCTGACCAAGGTCTTTCTTTATATAAAGCTCAAACTCATTACCAAGTATTGACGAATTGTTTCTTAATTAATCATTAATCCTAGAAGAATGTAATCATACCCAATAATCATTCAACTAACATAATAGAGCGTTAGATGTCCGATATGAAACTATCATTCAACTACGAAGTTGCTAACTTTGGCTAAGAATTCTTTACCAACAATTTGAAAAGGTTTGGGATTTAATTTTAAGGGTGTTGTCAGGAAAGGATTATTTGGCTACAATAATTGAGCACTTTTCATTTTCGGAGTGTTGAAAACTCTGGCTAAGGATTGTTTGTCAAAAACTATTGAGGTTGATAAGTGTGCAAATTATATTTATCGCAAGTTGAAAACGTTGGCTACGAATTCTTTACCAACAATTGTTTCAATTGAAAAGGTGGAGATTGAATTTCAGCGTTGAGGATTCACTTTTGGATTCACATATGAGAGAAATATTGGCTAGCTTAGATACTTCAACCGATGCCATCATGAAGATCAAGACATTTTTGGACGAAGCCTGGATTGATTTAGGCCATTCTTTTCTTTTGATAGTGCCTTTTATGCACGCCAAAGTTAACCAAGAAGGAGGTCTGTTTTGTTAAATTGTGATTATTCCAAATAATTTTTGTCATTTGGGTTGTTTTTTGTCTTTAATATTTTGAGAAGATAATATGTATCATGTGATGAATAAGCTTGTTCAATGTGACAATTACTAACTTGTAGCTCATACCTAGTATTTAAAGAAATGTTAAATGTTATTGGTTTGATTTTACGGTGATATTAGTAAGAATTTAAACTCGTGATAATTTCATCATGTCCAACAAAAATTTTGAAGTGTAGTTGTATTACGGTTGAGAGTTGGCATTTACCAAAACCTATTAAAGTTGAAAAGACAACAAATTGCATTTCTATCTAGTTGTAGGCTAAGGACTCTTTACCAACAACTACTAAAGTTGAAAATGTTGCACATTACATTTCTTCGCTAAGGATTTTTTATCAACAACTATTGAAGTGGAAAAATATGGGAATTGCATTTATTAAAAGTTGCTAACATTGGCTACGAATTTTTTACCAACAGTTGTTAAATTTGAAATGGTGCAGATTGCATTTCAGCGTTGAAACGTCACTTTTGGATTCACAATTGATGAATTTGAAAAGGTTGAGATTGCATTTCAGTGTTGAAGTTTCACTTTTGTATTTATATCAGGGAAAGATTGACCATCGTAGATACTTGAAGTGATATCATCATGACGCTCAAGGCATTTTTGGACGAAGCATGGTCAAAATATATCCATTCTTTTCTTTTGTTAGCACCTTTTGTGCATGCCTAACTAAACCAAGAAGGAGGTCTATTGAAAAGGTTGTGGTTTGCATTTTCGGGGCATTCCAAACTCTGTCTAAGGATTGTTTACCAAAAACTATTGAAGTTGAAAAGTATGGGAATTGCATTTATCGAAAGTTGCAAACCCGGCTACGTATTCTTTACCAACAACTGTTGAAGTTGAAAAGGTCGAGATTGCATTTCAGCGTTGAAGCTTCACTTTTGGATTCACATGTAAGTGAAAGATTGACCACCGTAGTTACTTGAAGTGATGTCATCATGAAGCTCAAGGAATTTTTGGAGGAAGCCTAGATCGATTTGGGCCCTTCTTTTCTTTTGTTAGCACCTTTTATGCTCACCTAACTAAAAGAAGGAAGTTTGTTTTGTTAAATTGTGATTATCCCAAATAATTTTTATCATCTAGGATTTCATTTTTTTAAATGTTTTGAGAAAAGAATATGTACCATGTGATTGATAAAATTGTTCAATGTGACAATTACCAACTTGGTAGGTAATACCTATTATTTAAAAGAAATGTTAAATGTTATTGGTTTGATTTTATGGTGATATTAGTTAGAATTTAAACTCGTGATATTTTTATCGTGTCCAACAAAAACTCCAAAGTGTAGTAGTACTGCGACTAAGAATTTTCATTTACCAACAACTATTGAAGTTGAAAACACTACAGATTGCAATTCTAGTAAGCTATAGAGTAAGGACTCATTACCAACAACTACTAGAGTTGAAAAGGTTGCACATTGCATTTCTTGGGCGGGTCAACCACTGGCTAAGGATTCTATACCAAGAACTATAGAAGTTGAAAAGGATGGGGATTCCATTTGTGCGAAGTTGTAAACGTTGTCTAAGAATTCTTTAGCAAAAACTGTTGAAGTTGAAAAGGTTGGGGATTACATTCTAAGGGTGTTGTTGGCTAAGGATTCTTTACCAACAATAATTGAAGTTGAAAAGGTTGTGTTTTGCATTTCTGGGCATTTGATAACGTTGTCGTTGACGCGATCAAATTAATACTAATTATCTATAACAACTTCAGTATTGTTTAGAAAGTAGTCAATAAAATATAAAGGGTAAAATAACCCAAAGTCATCTCCGGGCGAACACAAAATTGATTTTTAACAAATTAGTTGTTATAAAAACTATACAAAATGGTTAATCAAATAAAATAAGGAATAAAGAAATAAAATTTCAAAAAGATAGAAAACAATGATAAAGAAAAATAGATTGATTCCACTACTTTTTCAAGATAGATCCATCATCGGTTATCTAAAGATTATTGCTCAATTAATTATTGTTGCAGATTTGCAAATTAATCAATGTAAATTCTCAATTAATTTGTTGGCATTCTCACTATTAACCAAATTAAATTCTCAATCAAAAGCAAGAACTTTGTAGATTAATCATAGAAAATTTAACCAAAGTACATTCTCAGTTAAATATTACTATCCTTAATCATGTTCATTCTTTTACCTCTAAAATCATGCAAAAAGCTAATTAACCAAAGTACATTATTGATTAATTCTAGTTAAAGTTTTCATTTATAATCAAAGTACATTCTCAATCATTGGCAAAAACTCATTCAATCACATGAAAGTTTCTAAATTTAATCAAGTACATTCTCAATTGAAATTAAAAACCTTTGAACTCATATGATTGATATGCATATAGATTAAAACATCTCACTAATTAGCTATGATGTAAAAACCATTACTTTTCACATGATTCAGGCTCCAAATTATCTAAAGACGACAACACAACTTCATCCAAATTGATCTCAATATCGTGGCGCACGATGGTTTCAGGCAGTTCTATTAGGCCAACTTTTGGTCTCTTAATACTAGAAGATGAGCCCGACCCTAAAAGCTATGCCCTAACTCTCTTGATGTCCTTCCCAACTCCCTTATGAGCAGGAAATGTTGCCTTCCTCTTCAGGCCGCCTTGTACCCGAACCTCCACCAATGACTCCTTCATATTGGAAACATCAGCATCCCTAGCGTTCTTGGCTTTCTTGGCCAACTCCTTCCTTAAACTTTTGAACATGCTTAAAGTTCTTCTTCCCTAATTGAGCCATGTGACCTACACCACAAACACACATTTTGTCATCATTCTTAGTCTAAAGTAAACAAATAAAATAAAGCACGATACCTTCTAGATCAACAAGAGGGTGCATTGATAAATAAACCCTAACTAAACCCTTAGTAGGTAATTTATCGCTAAACCTCCCCAAAATCTCCATTATTCTCCTATTACCCACTAATAACTTTTCCTTCTTTGTTCCTTTATAACGTCTCGGGTTGTTCGTCCAACTAAAAGGAAATTTGGTACACCATCATCATTATAGAACAACAACCGCTCTGGTTGCTTCACAATAACTTTGAAAAATTTGTCTTTAAAGTGCTTGAATGACTGAGAAAAGGCATCCAAGATGCTTATACCAGGCCGACTAACCAAAGATAACCAAGTGATCAGATCTCTTAGCCACGTATCGTAGAAATACAAGAAGCATTATGGGGATGGAGTGAGGTAAAATGACTAGCATAATAGCCGGAACGCTTGTAAATATCCCCAACTGTTAGGGTACAACTGCATCGGAGCAACGTTCTGAAGACGTAGTACTCCCATAGTAAAGTCATCTAGAGGTAGTTGAACATGCAATTGTGAAAAGTGGCACATGTATATGTAGAAGAATCCTTCTTCAGCCTGCTTTTGACCATGGCACACACATTTGATAACACTAATGCATTCTAGGAAGATTATATTTAAAGAAGCGGCCCTTTCAAGAACACGAACGCACCTCAACCATGATTCTAATAGTCGGGATCATCTAAACAAATAATATTGAGTTCGTATATTCGGAGCCACCCATTCATATCCACCTTTCGCCGGCAAACTACTTTTAGCCACCTCCTCTACAGGATCTTTCCTTACATCTAGAATCACTTCCATATGGAACCCCCCCCCCCTCACCACCTCTCACCAAACATATAACTACTCGCCTCAATCATGGACTAACTATCCCCACTACCTGTACCCAAAACAGAGTCACTGTCAGACATACCTTGAAGTAATAAGATGGGCGGCACAGAGGAAATATATCGGACACAACTTTAACAGGAACAACACAATTTTCTCACAACGAGCAAATGAACAAGTGAGCACAACTCTGTCCCTCACTCTTATTTATAGAGTAAATTTAAGTCCCAAAAGTTTTCCCGCCCAAACACTATGAGAATAAAGAGTGAAACATTTATCAAAATCATAATTAAGGTGACCCTTTAACTTCTCCTAACATGACCCCTAACCTTCATGTCTCATCTGTGACATAACCTCCGCATCGCTTCCACTCCTCGAGGCTGGGGGACTACCATACCCTAGGGCAATACCAAGAAAAGACGATTTTTTTTCTTGCAAAAGCGGCATCGTCAACACACTCAGGAAACCTATGGCATAACAAGCTCTGCCAAAGGATGGGGGACTAATGTGCTATACGGAACTCGAACAGGACCGGCATGAAATAATACTTGAACTTGGTTGTTAACTAATATTAGTAGAAGCATAGTCAAGTACAAAGATGCTTGCTTAGCGGCCAAAGAGTATAGATCCTGTAACCCCTCTATAACCAGGAAAGGTCGCTTATTCAGAAAAGGTCGCCTACTATAACTTGGAATAAAACATCTAACCCACCCATACCCATGTGCCAAACCTGAAGTCGTGGTCTTAAACCAGGCCCATACAAGCCCAAATAAGGGCCCAACCCATAAGCGAAGTAAACTATAATTAATGCTCTATAAATACAGGTGGACCCTAGCAAATAAAGGTACGCAATTTCTTAATACAGAAAAACTAAGATTTGACTTTGAGAGCTCTTCTTGACTTGATTGTTGGAGTCTTTTCCACAAGTAACCTCCAAAATGTCTAATACGACAATAGTATACGAAAACATGCCAAACAAGACCAAAGAGTACCCATCCAAGAGATTTCAAGATTAGGTAAGACAGGATTTATGTCTCATAATAATATGTTATTGTTTCCACATGAAATATATATATATATATATATATATATATATATATATATATATATATATATATTTATTTATTTATTTATTGCGTTTTTCTTTTCATTTCTTAAATTTACGTCTTTATCAAATTCTAATTTCTCAATAAAATAAAAATAGATATGCCTATTTTTTACGTATGTTACACAAGCTAATTGATTTAATTAAAAAATAATTTATAAAACCGAATTGGTAACTATTGTCTAAAATGTTACTTTAAATTCAATAATTAATCTTTTATTTATGTAATATTATTTGACTATTTCACAAAAATAGTTTTGAAAATAATTATTACTATTCATATTTTTATATTATTCTAAATGATTTATTATTCCAAATAATGTATTATGTTGAAATCTAAAATAACAATTGTTTATTTGTGATTTTTATTGTTTTTATCAAATAAAAAAGTAGTATGAAAAAATAAATTTAATAAAATTTGAGTTATTCATATTGATTACTGCAAAAGAGGATAATAATAAAATATTGTCACTATAAAAGTGTTTAATTAGATTATTGAGATCAATTGTAGAAAAAATTTGTAATTGGCATCACTTTCTTAATTGGATAATCTATTTGAGCAAACAAATGTGTGTAACAATTTCAGTGATCATTTTTACAAAGGTAAACTCGCAGCAAAACAATAGAATCAGGAATCACCTTAATCAAACACGATAAAGCACAAGAATGTTAATACCATTTCATTCTATCCAACTATGTTACTTTATCACTGTAGTGCAGTCTCAAAAACAATTATAACAATGTAAACACATAACAAGTGAACTTACTTTCTTCTAAAAGGCTTTGGTGCAACTCTTACAACTACCAGAAAAAATGCAGGGTTCATTAGCATAGGTATATTTCCCAGAACATGTACACTTCGGGACAGATAAAACAAAATCTTTCTGCTGTTGAATGCCTTGAAAAGACAACTTGGATGAATACGAAGAACGGAACTTCTTTTGAAGCCAAAGGGTTTTAGGAAAACAGTTAAAGTGGTCATTTTCTGAATCTAGGATTGATGGATCAAGATGAACACCGTTGCAACCCTTATCCTTGGAAGAATCAACTTCAACGCATGATGTCCTCATACTCTCTTGAAATGATCTATTAAAAAATCTTTCTCCTGAGCTCAGCAAATTCCCTTCACAACTCCTCAAAGCTGTTACAGCATCCATTCCACAATCAGAGGTAGAAGTTTTGTCTTTCATCATGGGATTCTCAGAGGTGCAATCACCATAATCTGATTCACTTCCTTGTTCATTAGATGATAGTGACTTCTGTTGCCGATTTCTGCGGGAACAAGTGAAGATACTGAAAGTTGATCTCTTCAGTTTGGAATACTTAGAATCTGAAGCACAAGGTGTATAAGTGATCCTCAACTCCACATTGCAACCCAATATGAATTGCAAGGAGCTTGCAATCATTTTCCATGACTTCTCGGCCTTTGATACATGGTGGCTATGTTGGAACTCTAACTCGGCAATAGCAAGACCTGCAAATTAGTGTATTATGAAATTCTTCACTCAGTATTTTGCTCATTCCCCAAAATTTAGTAATCTAATCTTATAATTTTTTCGTAAAGTATAAAAGAATGAAGAGTTTATCTCAGGTAAAAAAGATCTAGTAAATTTAGAGATGAGTAATATTTAAAATTTTGCGAGTACATTTAGAAATCTAGTAGTAACACACTCCCTCCAAATGGTTAAAATTTATAAGGAAAGTACAAAAATCAAGAGAATAGTTTATAGAATAAAAGTGAGACCCACAAAACTGTCATTTCTAATAAATTCCAACCAACACAAGCATATTTAAAAGGGTGTGTTCTGAAAGGGCGAGTTGGTGGCCTTTCTCTTCAGACAATAAAGTAGCAAATTTCTCAAAGAAGAAGTGTGACAGAAACACCAACAGAACAGCAGAAAGCAGTTATACTGTGATAAGAGAAATTTTTGACTGAATGGTAAATGAACAGCAACACCAGAAAAAAAAAAAAAGGGGGGGAAAGAAAATTACAAGCTGTACTGCGATCAACATGAAGTGACGACAACTTCCCCTTCTTCCTGAGAAAAGTTTTGAGCTGACTAGAATGACACATCTCAGTGGCTTTATACCAAATGGAATCCAATGTTCCTTTGTGATCCTCCGGCACTCCTAATCTGTATGACTTGTTAGCAAAATGCTCCAAGTTTTGACCTACGGATAGTGTAATGCCGATGTTATGTACTATTTATATCCATTTAAAGCATAAAGAGAAAGGTTATATTTTTCTACCCGACAAAACCACTCCATTCTGCCAAGGAGAAAAGGAATTGAAAGTAATGTAACAGGTCAAGGAAAAAAGTTATACAAAGCTCACCTCCATTGCATGCACCTCTAATACTAAATTTGGTGTCATTTGCATCCACAGATTGATAATCTACAGAGCTTAACTGTAGGAGAGCTACGGTGAACCATGTTGTTTGATTCTTTGAAATTCTCAGCTGCTTCTCAGTTTCAGAAAGTATTTTCAATGCATTGCTTAGTTTCTGCAGATCAGCTTCCGCTATAACAGAGAAAAAAAACCAGTCAGATAACAGAACTAACATATGACCAGAACAGAATTTTATCAGAGAGCTAAATAAGATATAAAATAAATTATGCTTGAGAAACACAACACCACTTACAGGTATATTTCCTATGAAATCTACTTCTGACTTCTGAACCACCCTTTTCACATTTCCCTGCAAGTATGTCCATAATGAGATTTGCTAGTTGTGATACAAGTTGCAAAGGATCTATCCTTGACCGCATCAGCTCCCGAGCTCTAATGACAGTATTTGAAGTGTCGGATGAAAAAGCTAGATCCAGCAAATCGAGTAATTCATCATCAGAAACGATCCCAGTCTGCGGATCAACAAATGGGTAAGCAAGAATGCCAAGGAAAAATTGTTGTTAGTTGGAGGGAGTACATGTATAGAACAAAGGTTCTAGACTTACAAGTTCATAAGCTAAAGAGATGTTGATCTTTTTACCAAGCAAACTCATCTGATCAAGCATCATTTCTGCATCCCTAACAGATCCACAAGATTTTGCAGCAATAAAGTCCAGAGCTTCCTGTTCAAAATCAAGACCTTCTTCGCCGCAAATACTTTGTAATCTGCATACAATGTCAGCGTCTTTAACCTTTGCAAAGTGATACCTCTGAGCCCGGGAAACTACACTCCGGGGAAGCTTATCCAAATCAGGAGTTATCATCACAAAAACCACATGTTGAGAAAGGTTGTCTAAGCTATTTGAAATGCTTGCCCATGTTTCCCCATTCAATAGCTGGCACTCATCAATAATGAAAACCTTGAAGCGTGACGAGACTGGAGGGGTGCTTGCACTCTTAACAAGGGACTTAACCTGGTCGCTGCGATTGATTCTCACAGAATCCACTTCCTTAAAATCTTTACTTCTTCCAGAAAAGAATACAATACATTCTCTGCATAGGCCACATGGCCTCTGTTCCTCAAAAGAAAGACAATTCAGTGCAGCAGCAAATATCCTAGAGGCAGATGTCTTGCCGGTTCCACGTGGACCATAGAACAGATAAAAGGATGTTATCCTTCCTCTGGAGATGGCCCCCAACAGAGACCTTGCTACCACATTTTGTCCAACCAAATCACTAAATGTTTTAGGCCTAAATTTCATGGACAAACTTCTAGGAGTTTCCAAATTCAGACCACTCCCACCACCGTTGTTTCTCATGTTTCTGTGTGCATGAAGATCTGACTCATCAACACGGTGAGATATCAAAGGACGGTCTTCTATCTCACCATATAGATTTGATTCTCTAAATCTTGGTGATTTTGACCAACAGCAGCTTATTCCACACCCATTATCATTATCATCTAAACCATCACTACCTTGATTTATGCCTACTGAACCACTATAGGGTGAGAAAGCATCATAACCAGAAGGGTATGGACTAACATTGCCATCAACACTGCATACTAACTCTGATGGTTTTACTTGATTTTTGTGCAGAGACTTTTTTGCTGACTTAGAGCAATCTATTCTCCCTATTTGAGATGATCTAGCAGTTGCTACATAACATGAATCCCCATCCTTGAAATCATTATTACTTGGAAGCACAATACAAGCCAAGTCCAATCCTTTACCCCCATGGTTGCTACCACAACTTTCACTTGGTGATTTGTTTCCAGAAATGCATTGCAGATTACGCTTAGAGTAAATTGGTTCACCATCTTGTTGTAGAACCTGACAAGAAATCCCACTAGGCTTCAGCCTTGAGTTGAATGCAGAATCAGCATCTTTCTGCTCCCTTTGTCCCTTGAAACCTAAATTTCTTGATCTGAGAGCAGCATTATCATCAGTATCACATGGCCTAGCAGCATCAGAAAACCGAAGGGAAATGTCATTAGCAGAACCGTTTTCCCAGTGCAGATTATCTACCAAGGAAGAGAGCTTGCTCATAGCATTAGTTGAAGGATCCCTCAATGACCTCACTCTCCTCAGTGCCACAAGAGTTTTAGAAATTGGAATATCAACTGAATGCCGCCGCCCTTCCATCATTATTTCACACTGGGAAAGTCAGAATCCACTAAAACCTTCACCACCTGCAAGACAAAGACAACATCAACACAAAGCTAAATACAAACCACACACAGAAAAAAAAAGGGTGGGGGCACATAAAACAACCCAGCAAAGCAAAGCACAAAAACACAGTTCTTTATACCTCTGATACACCACTTCAAGAAAACATACAAAGGTAATGTGGTCAAAATAAACCATAATGATACATCAACACCTTATCATTCTAAACACTATATTAACCTTCTCCATTTTACATTTCTCTCTCTCTTTCTTCCTCTTTTCTCTCTATATCTCTCTAGCTTCCACTTTCTTTTTTTAAAATCTCTAGGTATGTCTACCTGTCACTTTTCCAAAATCTGTAGAAAAATATAAAAGTTTACCCATACGGGGTGGATTGGGAACTGAAAAAGAGAGACGAATACATTAAACAAAAAGGGTAGAAAAGATAAAGAAATAAGAAAGAAAATGAGACAGATGAAAAAAGATAGAAGCACTGAGAAAATCTAGCATAACTTAATGTCAACAACACATGCAATTGACCGACAAGTAAGCAAACTGGATGAATCATTTAATGGCCAAAAAGTACAACAGATTTCCAACAGCAGAAAATGACCTTGAACAACACAGAACAGCAGCAGCAAGCACTCCCATTGAGGCGCTACCGTTTCATCTCCTCTGCAGTGGAACCCATGCTGAAGCCGTTTATATTCCCACAGCAATATCAAAACAAAACAAAAACATAAAAACATAAAATAAAACAACAGTGAAAGAGAATAAAAAAAAAGAAAAGAAAAGTGGGGGAGGGAGAGAATCTGAAGTTCAAATTTCCATAACATAAAATAATGCATGAGGAAAAAAAAAACAAAGCGAAAGGACAAAGTTTTAAGGAGGGAAAACCTGGGAAGAGAAACAAAAATAAATGTGGTAGAAGCAGTGTTGAATGCAGAGAGCGAGATATAGAAGAGGGAGTGGCAAAACAGTAAAATGTGGTAAATGCGAGGGGCCATGGGTGGTGAGAGCAATGCAGTTAAGATGTTTGGGTTGAGAGGTTGGTGGGGGAGTCTCGACCAGCGAGCCCTTTTCAGAAAGAAAAGAGAGGGTAGTTTGGTAATTTGAGGAAATGGTTTCGGTTAATTTAGTTAAAGATTAAAAAAAAACAAAAAAACTGAGGATTTGGTCCGATCCTGCAATGCTTATTTCTTCTCTCCACGTTGTTCCACACACCACATTGCACTCTTTGCTTGCTTCACTCTCCGAGAACTAGGACCAGCACACTCTTGTGCCCACTGGCAAGGCAAGGTTCCTCACTCTTCTACGTTACAATTTATTATTGTTGAAATCTCTATTATTTTGGTACAACTTTGTCTTTTTAGTATCTTTGCACTTTACACTAGTACTATGTTGGTCAATGCTGTCTTTTATACTACAAAATCAGCTATGAGATAAACAATGGATAAAAGTAAAAAATTATAAATTCACTGTTTTAAAATTTTAAATTAGAGATTATATTTTCATTCTTTTATAAGAATTTTTAGTTTTGTTTATTAATGCAACTGGAGCGTCTATTTTCTAGATTTTTTATATCAAAAAATAACATAAGACGAATTAGTCAAATTTCTTCAGTAGTTTCAACGTACTCAAAATGTTGGGGTCTGTGCAGTTGATTAGAATTATGTGCATATTTTCTGCTCATTCGGTACCTCCTCTTAAATTATATATCTTATTTCAACTGCATACATATTAAAAAAATAACTAATTAAGTTACATTTTACTAATATTTTAGCACCTTCGTTCTCATTAAATAAAGTGATTAAATACATTATATTTTATTAATATTTTCCTTTTTTTTTCATATTAAGTGTCAAACTTTTGAAGTTTTTTTTTTTTTTTTTTTTTTTTTTTTTTTACTTTTTTGTTATTTACAAAGTTTAAGATCACATAAGTTATTCTTTTTAAGTAAATTCCAATTTTTAAATAATTTTCAGAAAGATTGACAGAGAAAAAGATAAAATAATAAACTGCATAAATATTTTATTACTAAATTTATTGTAGTGGGATAGTCACATCATAATGTTTAGTATTTTTTTATTACTAAATTTATTAGAAGAAAAATTTGATATTTAATATTCTGAATTTTATACTAGATCAGCATGGTTTAGTTTAGTGTCTCATGAGATTCAAATAAAATCTGACAAACTTGAGTATAACTCTTACAATAAAGTTATTTTCAATATATTTGTCTACAATGATCTTGTTCCATTTTCTAGAGTAATTATTCACCTGGTGCCCATAGAACATAAAGAAAAAAGTGTTGGATAAATAATAGGTTGGTTATATTGTATAAATTACAAAGATAATTAATACTTCATTCTGAAAGAATAGTTTAAAATTGTGAAAAATTAATAACTACTTTATTAACATAAATTTAGACAAAAATATCATCAACCTTTCTAGTGCTAAGTCTCTTTTTCACTGGAAGGGATACATTATTAGTTATATTATATAAGGGAAATGTTAGAAAAAAATAACATTCAAAACATTATTATGATTTTATAATGAACTGATTATTTCTTTTGAGATGGTTATAGTATAATTTTGAATATGAAACTAACCGTACACGTAGAAACAAATAAATAATCTTTATTAGGTTATTAATATTATTTTTTTCTGTTCATGTTAATTGTGAAACTGTACTTAGCGGCATTATTAATGTAAACATATTTAAATTTAAGAATAGTCTAAATAAATTACTTAACCCTCAGAGATGTTGTTTGAGAAGAAAAAAAAAACAATTATAAGTAATACTGAAGTTACTTACCCTTAAAGATGTTGTTTGAGAAGAAAAAAACAATTATAAGTAATACTGAAGATGCTAACTTATATAATTATCTTATAGGTATTGTCTATGATTTTCTTACCATGTTTAAGATGGCGATTAGATAAACATTTAATAATTTATTTCAAGTTAATAAAAAAAATTAACGGTTAATAATATATTTTTATTTTTTCTCTCTCCTTTCTTCTCTTAAATATATTAAATATATTAAACTTAATTAAATCTTAAATCACTCATAAATGTAGAGATTTCTAATTAATATTCAAAAAATTTATATCTTTTAATTAAGTTTAAAACATTTTGAGTACTTAAAAAATCAATAGAAATTTAATTAAAAATATACAAACTTTTTGAAAGACTTGTTAATTAAACCATTATACTATTTTAACAAATTTGTTACTTTTTTTCAATAACATCTTTATATTTTTTACACATTTTTATGCAAGTTTTTAACAATTATCCGGAATGTAAAAATATTTCTTTACATATTTGCAAAATTATATTTTGCAAATTATTAAAAAATATGCATATGAGCATTGACGGATCTTGACCAACATTGTTGGGGAACCAAAATAATACATCTAAAATTTATGCATTTAATTATTGTCACTAATACAATAAAAAAGAATACATAACTTAGTAGTATAACGATAGCTAAAAAAGAAATCAACACATATCTAAAAGATTGTCCTTCGTTCCTTCATCACCTATTTAAAAAAAAAGACTAGAAAACAATTTATCATAATTTAATAAAAAAATTGAGAGATTTAAATACTAAACAAAAATTCGATGATAATCAAACCACACTTAAAATCCAATTATAAAAAACACACAGTACAATCTTTTTTCTTCTATCTTCATAAAATAAAAAATTAATATACAAATTAAATAAATTATTGAACTAATATTTCACTATTAAGTGAGACAAAATAGAATTACATTCTTATTTATTTCTTTGAGAATGGAAGAGAACAACTAAGAGATGAGAGCAAATATAATAAATCCTTTTCTCTTCAGAAACAAAAAAAAAAAGTGAGAATGAACAATTTATGAGAAACTCAAGACGTAGACATGTAATGAAACCACAATTAAAATCTGGTTATAAAAAACACACAATACAATACTTTTCTTCTATGTTCATAAAATAAAAAAAATAATATGAAAGATGTTCATTAAATAAATTATTAAATTAATATTTCATCATCAAGTGAGATGAAGGAATTACCTTCTTTTTTTCCTCGAGAATGGAAGAGAACAAATGATAAATAAGAGAAAAAATAATAAATATTTTTCTTTTTAGAAACAAAAGAAAACATGTGAAAATGAAAGATGGGTACAATTTATGAGAAACTCAAGTTATAATGAAAAAAATAATAAAAAATATCTTGATAAATCTTTTTATTCTTTATTCTTTATTATGTTTGATTTTATATTTTATTATTTATTAACATTAATTATTAATTATTATATGTATAAAAGAAATAAAATATTTATTTAATATCTATAATAAAAAAATAAAAATACCTATTATCTATAATAAAAAAATCAAAATACCTATTATAAAAAAAATCAAAAATTTTATGGGCCATGGCCTCCCTTGCTACCACTATCCTCCGCGACTGCATATGAGGTAATGAAAGAGTTATTTTTGTAAGAAATTATAGAGATATTGATCGAAATTACCTATTACAATTAGTTATAATAGAATATTTTGTTTTTTCATATAACTCATACAATTTTGTTTCAAAATAATTAATTATTTTTTAATATAATTGAATATTTGTAAATGATTTAAAAAAGACATTTAAGATAATTGATTATTGTCTTAAACAATCTATTATCAAAACAAGTAAAACTAATCACTACTTAAAACAATTAATTATATAATTAAAGTTATAGTCGTTAAGTAAGAAGTATGACTTGACATCTTTCTTTGCTTTTCTTATAATTTATGTTCTCTTTTTGGATAATATTTCCCTAAGATGAAAGACTGTATTTTCATTCACATCGGCCAAGCCAAATGGTGACCTAAAATGCTACTTTGAATGTAATTTATTCTCTTAATTATTTCCATAATCAAAGTGTCATTAGACTCACAAAAGAAAGAGGTTAATGGGAAAAAAGTGCTTAAGTGATTGTGCAACTCGAAAAATACTTAATATAATAAATTATTTCGAGTCCACATAAAAACAAGTTTTGGCTCTCAATTTGATTTTGATATAATTAATTGTTATGAATTAATATTGTCCTCTTTATATAAATATTTAAATATTTTTATTAATTATTTGATTTGTATCATCTATGATTACATGTTATATTATAAATAGGACTCTTCTTATCGGTAATAAGATATAGAAAGTTGTTCCCTATTATCTTATTCTCTATATCATTTCTTTCATTCTTTTATCTGTTATTAGCTTTATTTCATAACAATTATATATTTATAAAATTCATAGTTTTGCTCCAAAACATTTGAAAATTTAATCATAATTAACTTGATCATGCTAAATCATTTAATAAGCAAGAGAAGAATTATCAATAAAAATGCATACATTATCAAAGGATATACAAAGTCTAGTGATAATGTTAATTTTTTACCATTATACAAGTTATATTTTATTAACAAAATCAACTTTTTCATAATTTTTAACCTACTTAATTTTTAATTTTACCTTATTTTTGTAAATAAATATATTTTGGATTACATTAATCTAATTTTACCACTAATCCCTATTTTTTGTGTCTGTTTTTAAATTGGAAGATTTATTCCAAAAATTCGGACAAATGAGTAATATTGAGTAACAAAAATCAAATCTCTAGAGTGAAGATATTTGATTCGAAAGACTATTCCCTTCCCATATAATCACCATTTTGTATTTGTGTATGTGTTTTTTACTTTTTCACTATGCTCATATTTTAATGTATTTTTTTAATTTAGTAAATACGATGATATTTTGTTTATTAGGTTAAGGTTTGATATATTTGGTTTAGAATGATTTTTAGGATTAGGTTTGTGATTAGAAAACGAATTACAAATATGTTTTTTATGGGTAAATATTTTTAAATTTGTTTACGCTATTATTAACAAATAATTATATATATTTTTTAAAAGTCTTAATTATTAGATTGTAATTTTCAATGTTTTTTGCGCCATTATAGGAAATAATATTTATTATAAAAAATCTTAATTATTTAAATTGTAATTAGTTCAGTAGAAAAATAATATTTATTATAAAAAGTTATAATTATTTGAATTGTAATTAGTTTGTGTTTTACTTGCACTAGGTTAATCAATTTTTAATTAATTAAAAATTACATTATGTTTAGGAAAAACTAGCTAATATTTTATTTAGGTTAAATTTTTTATTGCATACAGAAAATATATATCAAATGTTAAAATATTTTCATAAAAATTATTCAGTTAATATAAATATTTTTAATAAAATTACTCTCATTTAATTTATATTAATTTTAAACAACTACATCTAAAATTAAATAATTTCATAATATCAAATTTACTTAATTTTATTTAAACTAGTCCTAAAAAATTTTCTTTTCATCGTAATTTTTAAAAATCATATTTTAATTTAATATAATTTTATCAATATTAATTTCTTTCAATTTAAATAATCATTCACATGTCATTATAATATAATTTACACTAATTATAATTTATGTTAAATTATTTTTTTATATATAAAGATAAAATAATAATCTTATCTTTTTATTAATTAAATTATTATTTTTAATCTATCATATCACTTATTAATAAATCTCACCGTCTTTTCCTTTAATTCAAAGTATCAAACTTCCAACATTCTCTTCAAATCGAAAAACAAACACACTTACTAGAGCAAATTTTGATTTCGGTAATTAATTATGAAAAAAACTTCTATTCCAAAAAAAAAATAGTATCTCATAATTTCACTTTATAAACAATTAATTGATAGAATATTCAATTTTAATTTTGTAAAGTGACCTCTAATATAATTTGTAACTATAAAAATCACATATACACATAAAAAAATCTGAATAAAAAACAGAAAATTAAAAAAAAAATTTATTATTATGTTTCACTTAACAAAATAAGATTCCCGAAATATTCTTATTCTTTTAGTTTAATTTTCTACTGGACATTAGTAAGTGTTTCCATGAGTTATATAATTATAAGAAAATGTTAAATGCCATTAACAGTTGTTGTGTTGAGCAGAATGTTTATTAATGATATCAAGCTACCAAATTGGGGGATATTGTTTGTTTCTCACCCCAGAAAGATGCGTCCATGTAAAAAAACAACTGAGAAACAAACAAGATGAAAAACAAAGTTTATGTTACCTCCCCACAGACAAAGTTATATAATTTGTTACCAACACAAATTAAGAATATTTAAAAAAAAAATAATGAATAGATAGATGTAGAAAAGAAAAGAAAAAGAGAAATTTGTGAAAAAAGAATATAATAAATAGAGTGAGACTAGGGCAGACCTATAGGAAGCAGTACACGTTAAGATAGAGTGTGATCTAAAGAATAGGCGCGGCGCTGAACGTGAACATGAACTTCAACGTCACGTTACCAATTGAATTAGAGTGTGAAGAAGATTTTATAGGGTTTCATGCATAGGCCATGACCCCACCTAAAACCCATTCAATTCAATGTCGCTGAAGAAGACGCTCTTTGCTTGCTTCTTCTCATGTTCCCACGCTTTTTGCACACACCATCTATTTCACTTCAAACAACCATTCCATTTATGAATCTCTCCACTGTTCTACGTGTTCAGATTTTGAACCCAAATCAGTGACACTTCATTCAATTTACACAACACAAAAGCATGTCCCACGACAACCACAGGGAAGACATTAATTTTGTGTGGCCTCTGTGATCCTTCACTTTTCAGTGCCATTATTCAATTCCGCAGACAATCATTCACAGGCCCAAAAAGATGTCAAACATTTTTTGCTTTTTCTTTGTACTTCTTTATGTCTCTCACTTCCTCCATTGGATCACTTCGGAGGACGTGTTATATAAGCTTCAACTAAAAGGAAACAGAAAAAAAGAAAAAACTTCACCACCCTCAGCTCAATCATAAGCATGACATTTGTCATAATAATAGTGTCATTTTAAAATCTCACAATTCGATTGAATAAATAAGTGAAATTTAAATGGTAAAGTTTTTAATATATGAAATGTAAACTTCAAATATTTTGCGAAATATAAGTTGTTATTATAAAAATAAATTAATGTTTTACACCGACATTTTAAATATACTCCAAATTGATTGATAATACAATACTACTATACTATTACTTTATGTTCTAACAACACTGTGATATTCTTATAAAACCACAGTCGTTCGATGCTCACACGTTTGCTACTTATTGTCCATTCTTCGGTTTCGATTCCTACAAGTTGAAAGGGAAAAAATATATGTAAAAGGCGTTCCGACCTTAAGTGTGTTTGCTTTCGGTAATGTACTATTCAATCAGATAGATTTAAGTAATAAGTGTGTTTGTTTTTATAAATTTGAAGATGATTGAAGGAATGGATGTGGAGAGAATGTGTTATTACCATCTTCACATAATTGAAGAGATGAAGAAAGATTTACTATTCATCCAATGTAAATAACCAAAATTGCCATCACCATAATAACTAATAATATTATTAATTTTTTTAATTCAACAAAAAATTAAAACAAAATTTCAACCAATCAAATTTTATTTTAAATTTCTTGCACCGATTAATTTTTTATTCTAACTAAATAGATTATATTTTCTATTAATTCTAAATTAACTTTACCTAAATAAAATTTATTTTTTCTTCATTTTAATTATAGGGACAAAAGAGTAATTTTATAATTTAATCTATTAAAACATTTTTTATCGTCTTATCCATCAAATTATTCACAAATGTTCACAAACTCTCTCTTCAAATCCTTTTATCTATCCCTCAAAACAAACAATAATGCAATCACTTCTCTTTTAAATTCATCTACTTACTCTCCTTCAAATTATTTTCCCAATCCAAACACAACCTAAGTTATTGTCTTAATTATATCAATTTTAGATAAGTATACAATAGGGTAAAAAAATAACTCATATTTTATCATTACTATTATTTGTATTTATAGGGTTGATTAGTGCGTCTAGTAATCATGCACTAATCTCGATCCAAACATGTTTTAACCACACTTATTGTTAATTATCATAAAATGACTCCACTTAATGTTCATGCACTTCTTTTGTGTTTCTTCCCAAGCATACCCTTGTGGCCAATCAAGATCCGACCGAGACTATAACCATATGGTAGAACATCGGCCTCATATATTTTTTATTCGAGCTTGGTCCAATCAAGAATCCAGACTATAACCATATGGTAGAACATTAGCCTCATATATTTTTTATTCGAGCTTGGTCCATCCAAGAACTTAGAAAGAAGTCAAATAACTCTAGAAAAAATGATTTCTAGAGAAATTGTATATTTTAAAATAATGAAATTTATTTATAATAAAATTGTTTATACTAAATTTTCTTAATATTAAAATAATTGAGTCTCACTATTTTTAAATTATAATTATGTCTAAAATATCATTTTAGAATTTTACAATTAAAAATATTAAAAATATTGATATTAACTCATCTAACTTGAGATAGTCCGTGACATCTCATTAAGGTTGTGCAAATAACAAATAGATAAATATCATTTGTTTATGATACGTCTTCTAATTTAATACGGGCAAGACAATAAAGTCTTGGATATTCTTATTTAATAAAATTTAACTAAAATTCTCCAAAATAATAAACAGGATAAAGAACATTTAATTACTATACCACTTCAAATAAAAAACAAAAATAATCTATTTTTTTATTTAACTTTCTTATTTTTAGTCACCGACATAACAATGTATTTTATTTCTGCACTTATATTCTTAATAATATTGTACCCAAATATCTTTTATTTTTGTACTATGTAAATCTCTATGTTCCAAATTAAGTGTTGTAGATGTTATGAATTTGGTGACCGGTTAGTGACTAGATTGCATTATATGTACTATTACTCATTCTAATGTCAGAGTCAGAGCATATATGTCACATGTCTGAAGAAGGTTTACAACAAGGACTACCATAAAACACTTTTCAATAGATGTTTGTTCAATCATAAGGCTTGTCTAATCTGCTAATAACATTGCAAGTTGTTAATCTGCAAAGCTTGTCCGATGAAAGTAATGTTTACTCTGAACCAAGAAAAATGTTATCTTGTGTCATTTCAGGACCATTCTGAAACCAACAAGTGCATAGTTGATACGTTGTTTTCTGTTCAGAGTTCAGAACATGTGCCTATAATAAATTTACAGTGATGTTGGACAAGATAACTAGCCACTTCCAATGTGGTCGTTGAGGTACAAGATTCCTATATATGTATAGAAGTCAAATCTGGGACACATTTTCATAATTTTGGCGTTTATTGCTTGATAAAAAAAAAAAAATACATGGTGTAACTTTCTTCATTTACAACAGTGTAACAATTTAAATATCGCGGATTTGATTCCCATTCAACAATGACACCCTTGCCATTTCATTGCATATACAGAAAATTTCATGAAGTACAAAAAAAAAAAGAAAGATCAGTCCTCTTGTCAGATTCTGTTGGTGTCACTATCTTTCAATAATCTCAATAATCTTATTTTAGACAGAGGCAAGAAATTCATACTCTGCTACCTGCAGTTGATAATTTCACACACACACACACATATATATATATAATATATATATATATATATATATATATATATATATATATATATATATATATATAAAAGAGATCGAGAATTACAGAATAAGGAAATATTTCTTTAAGAAAACACATATAGAAATAAAAGTATTTAGAAAATTAAATCTTTGATTCATATTTACAAATATTAAACATAAGTATTATTATATAATTTTTCTGGTAAAAAGTGTAAATCTTTGTAAATTTTTTTTTGACAAATATTGCATACATTTTCGTACAATTTATACAGTTTTTTATGGCGAAAAACTATGAACAATGGCGTACAATTTTTGTTATTTTCTTGTCAATTTCTGCCGTAAAAAATAGCAAATCATCTCATATAATCTTTTCAATAAAAATTGTAAATCTTTTTATACAATTTTTTTTTAAATTGTATTTTCTCTTCCTATCTTTTTTCTTATTTTCTACCTAATCACATATTGTATATTCTATCTGATCTTTTGATTTCAAGAACCGTATGCTCACACATGAGATCTGATAATGAATAATTTTTCAAAATCATTATGTTTCAGCGTGTACCTTTTTATTATATTACATTTTATTGACATAGTCTTTTTAGGTGCTACGAATTAATTGGAGAGATCAAGGTTCGTAGATGTGGCCAATCCTATATGCAATTTTAATGGACCCGGTCTGCTTCTGCAGCAAGTATTTTTTTTTTTTTTGTAATTCTCTACATCATGTGAGTAAAAATTTTTTATTTCGATTAGGCTAACGTTTTTGTCAGGTAATTTATCTAATAAATTTTTGTTTATAAATATTTTTTTTATATAATTTAGAATTTTTTTTCATCTTTTATTCAATGAAGAATGTAGACAACATTTATATGTATAGTTTCTCAAGTTAGGAGAAAATTGCACTTGTGAGGAAACGATGTTTAGTGTGTTCTGTTAAATACGGTTAGGTTTGTGTGATAGAGAATTTCAGAAAGTAGCATGAAAATGAAGAAGAAAAATAGTTGAAGTTTTACACCTAGTTAGCTTAAGGTTCCATAATTTTCCTTTATTGAATTATTAGGAAGATAGATGTTTGTTGAATAGTTATAGGATTTTTGATAGATGAATTCATCAGACAGAGAGATTATATTTATGTATACATACACTAAAAAACAGTGATAACTTCTTTGTTGGTCTATCCATGTTCATGAAGGATAAGTGCTTATCAAATCCAAAGACGTGGGTGCCTATTTTATTCTATGTTATTTGTGAAAATAAGTGTTCTCACCCTATTGCTTTGCGAGGAAGCTAGCTTTTTTTCCTTTCTTAGAACAATTAACAAATTCAATGGGTTTTTTTACAAATTCGATGCAATTTATTTTTGAAATTCCAAAAATGGTACAAATTTTTAAGAAATTTCCACATAAGGAAATTCGTGACAAAATGGGATGACTTCATCATGAAGAAGTCATACCAAAATGAAAAGTCTTTTATTAAAATGAGTTAAAGTGGTGTCAAAATGACAAAACTTTATTATAAAAAGTGAAGTCGTTCCATCTTGATATGACTTTAATTAAGTGAATGATTTGCGTAAGCAAAATCGTACCAACATGACACGATTTTAGTTTTGGATAATTTATGAAAAATTCATCCAAATATAGGAAGATTTCAGTGTCAGGAAAATTTATGAAGTCGTCGTCCCAAAATGCCAAAATGGGAAAACTTCAGGGTCAAGAAAATTTATGAAAAAGTTGTTCCAAAATGGGAAGACTTCAACACCACTCAATTTTTTTTTCACGTTTTGAATTAAATTTTTTTAAGAATTAATCTTTTTTTTTTGTTATAGTACGACACGCCACAACAATATACCCAACCTCCCTCACACACTACTTATCAACATGTTAGGTCTTCTTTATTTGTTCAACAACCACAATACCAGTCGTTTGGTCAGTCTAGTTTCCAACCACTACCTTTTCCACCATAGATGAATGTGTCACAACCAATGTCTTCATAGACTCAATTCCCACAAGTTTCATTCACATACAACATCTTTCCTCAGTAACTAGATACTTATTCTGGTCCTACACAATTTATTTGGAACTTCATCATCAACACCTTCATCTGCATATCCCACATCCTTTCAGCAATATTATCGACCTACAATGCCGCCACAAATGCTGGAAGATATCAACCAAACACAACATGAGGATAATGAGGATAACGATCCACTTCAGCCCCCTCAGATTATACCTAGACGACAAAGAAGAAAACCTCCTTATAGCACGGGGTCCCATAGATAGCTTTAAAGCCATTTTGTGATTAAAAAATCTAAATAAAATGTTTTCACTAATTATGTTTTAGAGAATACGTTTTATTATTTTATTTTTATTATTTAACTAAATAAAAAATATTTTATTTTTATAATTTTTTATTTTTCTGACACTGAAATCTTTCCATATTGGAACAACTCTTTCATAAATTTTCCTAACACTGAAATCTTACCATATTGGGATGACTTCTTCATAAATTATCCAAAACTGAAGTCGTGCCATATTGGCACGACTTTGCTTACACAAATCATTAACTTAATTAAAGTCGTATAAAGATGGGACGACTTCACTTTTTATAATAAAGTCTTACCATTTTGGCACAATTTCAACTAATTTTAATAGAAGTCTTATCATTTTGGCACAACTTCTTTATAATAAAGTCATACCATATTGCTACAACTTTTCCTTCGTGCAGTTTTTTTCAAAATTGCACCATTTTTTGAGATTCAAATTTGAATCACACCAGAAATGTAAAAGATCCCAAATTGTTCAATAGTTTATCAATAGACAAGGTCTAAAATACAACATTATGCCGGTTTTTTACCTATAGCTGTAGCTGCCCATAGAGGGAAGCTTAGGTTATTATTGAAGGCAAATTCTTCCTAATTTTGATACATTCTTATGAGTTATGTTTTCCATGTTTTCTTCATCCATAGGGTTGTATTGTATTATATATATATTTTTTAAGAAAATTTGGTAATTTATTTTGTTAGGTCATATTTTCAAACTTGGCAGCTGTAATTTTCCACTATTGCTTTATGCACCCCCTCAATTATTAACTGTATCCCATAATAATAGGAAAAAACTCAAATATCCTCTACTAGTATACAACATCATCATCTTTATCATAGTTGCCGCTGTCACTGCCGCTTTTATCATTACTGGTGTAGAGGAAGAAGATGAGAAAGAACACTGCAGACGAAGAAGAGAAAAATGCAGAAAAAGAAAATCATTTTGAAAAGCTCTTACCGAAATATATTTCATATGGTTTGAGAAACTCTTTCCAAAATATTTTTGACCCTATTGAAATATAGATTTATTAAATATTTATAAAAATACATTTTATTATATATAAAAAATAGTACAATTTATGAGATATTTATTTAAAATAATAATAATTAATCAAAATAGTGAATAATAAAAAATTATGGTAAATTTATTTATAACCATATAAATTGTTTTTAGATATTGTTATTTAATATAAAGAAATATATTAAGTTTAGAAAAAAAAATGAATAATAAAATATGTATGTCAAAAAGTATTTAAAATATAAATAAATAATTGAAATAATTAAATTAAATTAAATTATTTATTATTTTTTTAATTTTTATTTTCAATAGAAAAGGAAATAAATCAATTTAAATTGTCATCAAATAGATGATAGACACACTTATTTTGAAGTTGTTATTGATATTTATAATTTAAAATCTTCCTACTTAATGAATTTAGTTTCATCGAATGAATTAGAATAACTTAAAATAACGTGAAATAATTTGTACATTTTTTTTACTGGACAAACATGTATAAATTTGTGATCACACATTAGACTATGAGTATAAGTTCAACATTAAAAAGTGATTTATTTTTGGGTTAAATAAGTTTTTTTCGCTTAACTTTTTCTATAAATTGAAATTAGTCTCTTCTTAAAACTATGGCGCAATTTAGTTTCTGAACTTTAGAATTAATGCATGAATTTAGTTCGTTTAACCAAATTTGGTTAAATTTATTTAATGTTTTAAATAGATTTCTCAGCTAATATTGAAGCGTTGAAGCGGAAATATGTCAAACGCTATAAACAACTTAAATGCTATGAATCACTTGCTCGTAATTGGAGATGGCAAATAATAACAGGGTTTACACCAAGGAATAATAACACTATTGTAAGACCCACGGTATTTAATTAATTAAATAAATAAATAATTAATAAATGTGGGTAGTGAAAGCCTTAGGGCATTAAATTCTAACTTGTATGATGTGGAAAAGTACTGGCTTAAGTGGTTAAGAGTACTTAATTGTGTGAGAGGACTTAGATTCAAGTCCTATGTATGCCATTTTTGTAATATTTGATTTATATTTTATATATGTGATCATGCTGTATAATGATATAATAATTGAATTATATTAGTTTGCATGAGGGGCTGAAAAACAACTCCATAATGACCTTGAATGGCAATTATCATAGGCATTAAACCCAATTTTCGTTTTTGGTTAATAAACTCTCATTAAGACCTAATTAAAAGGCAATTTGGAGGTGAGAAAAGGGTTTTGTATGGCCTCTGATTATACTGCACTTTAGGGAGAGAAAAACCAGAAAGAAACGTGAGATTAAGTGCTAGCCAGAAGCTGAATTGGGGGAGAGAAGAGAAGTTATTCTTTGATCAAAAGGAGGAGGCAAGAATTTTCAACTTTAGCAAAGGAAACCAGGTTAAGGAAGCTGGAAAATCGTACTTTATTGTATATTGTATAATTACATGAACTGTATGTTGAATGGGTGTATTTGAATTGTTTAAATTGTATGAAAAATTGGGTTTCTGGAATTTTCCCAGAAACCGCTTGGCAGGTGATGACTGGCCGCCAGGTGACTCATCTTTTCTGTGTGAATTTTAGGTTCTGGAAGAAGAACCGCCTGACAGTACACTCCCAACTGCTAGGCGACGCTTGATCTGTGCACCAGTTCTGGTTTTTAGTTTGAACTGCCTAGCGGTGATGAATTTCCACTAGGCGACACGAACCTTTTGGTTCGATTTTGACATTTTGGGGGTTTTGGGGCAATTTTGATCATGAGGAAACCAGGGTATACGTTGCAGGATGGTTTGATGTTGAATTGATGTCGAATTTCATATTATGGATAATTAATTCGAATGAAACAGTGTTAAGGTTAGGAATATTGAGGATGTTGCTGCTAGACAAATTAAGGCTGTAATTTAAGGGAAATTTTGTAGAGAAGGATCGAAAGAATGCATTGGGGACGAAATTTGCATGTGATGGGGTTGAGTAATGGAATGAAATAAGAATTATGTGCAAGACCTAAAGGTTCGCAGGACTTGGGAAAATGGGAGTTCCTGGAAACTGCAGGAACCGCCTGGCGGCTCGCGGGTTGCCGCTAGGTGCCATAACAACGTGGCAAGATTAGGTGACTTGATGCGTTGGGGAAAAGCCATTTGGAGTCAGGTGTGTTATAATGGGTAAGTTCGGAATCTGATTGGGAGTGGTCTAGACTGGAAAAATGTTGTTAAAAGCTTGTAGGGTTTAGGGTGATACATTGGAAGGATTAAGACTCAAATGTGGGTGACATGGTATTGAGGAAAGGATAGTTGATGATACAGTAACATAAATATGATTGTAAAAGATTGGTGAGATAGGTAATAGGTACCAACACATGTATTTGTGAAAATTCATTAGATAAGTTTGGGTTGGTAGTACAAAATAGAACAATGTATTGAGGCACCTGGAATCATAAAATAACAAATGTTTTCTATGAGCTTGGTTAGGATCCTGACAGTTTATAAATGAGTAGGGGATCCTTAAGGAAGTCTAAATTGCTAGACTTGAGTTGTTGCATGTGATTAGGAATTTGTGTCTTGATAATGAGTAACTACTAGGAGAGGGATTTGAGTAATTGGGGAAAATATCGTAAATATTGATGCCTGGTTTGAGGAGCAGAACCTGTGTAAAATTACCCAACAGCAGAAGTGTACTATTACTGATACAGCGCTTGGCGGCGGAGCTGAAGCCGTCAGGCGATAGCTGTCCAACAGAGGGCCATTGGGACGAATGCGCCTGGCGGTGAGGTTCTTGTCGCCAGGCGGTACCTGCAGCGAGGATGAATCTGAGATGTTGTGCGCCTGGCGGCATGTGTCCCCCACTAGGCGATTTTGCTGCTGCAACATTGGTTTGTTGAATCTGTATGCGTGATCTACAAGGCTTTTGGTGATGCTTCAAAGGTGGGATTGCTGGGTTCCTTGAGTTGTGGCTCGGAACGTATCCCTTGAGTTGTGGCTCAGGATAGGGGTTAAAACACGTGGTATTCCTTGAGTTGTGACTCAGAATAACATCTCTTGAGTTGTGGCTCGAGATGGCGGATGAACACGAGGAACTCTTGAGTTGTGACTCGGGTTGGCGAGTGTTGCCGGTGTGAGTGTGCTGGTTGTGGCCAGTACAGATGGGTCCAGATAGATTGCCCTCCTCAGTTGTTGACTGACGAGTTTGGTAGTCTTGGGACGTTGCGAACTAGATTCGTATTTGGGAACTCCACCTGGCGTTACGGTGTATGATCCATAACATGGTTTCCCGCACGTGCTCTATCGGTTGTGGCCGATAGGTATGACAACAAGTCATCTTGAAGTAATCACTAGAAGACGTAGAACACAAATAACCTGGTTATGGCCAGGTGGTATGAATTGAAAGAATGGAAGTCCTTTGGAATGATTGTGTTGTTTATATTGATATGATGTATATGTGTATACAATTTTTATATGTTTTATCTGTTAATCTCACCCTATCTGCTTGTGTTTGGCGATGATCGTGTGCGAGGTACACATGAGCAGATGATGTTGATGCAGGTGGTTCTGGTGGAGCTTAGCTACGGAGAAGGGATAGTTCGGGAATCTTATGTTTTTATTTTTTATTGGTTTTGAAATAAGTTGTAAACCCTTAGAAGAAAATACCATGGAAAAAACCTAATGTCAAAAAGAAGGAAACAAAATAAGAAAACATAAGAAAATAGAATAAGAGAAAAAAGGGAGAAAGTAAACAAATTGCCATGGAATGATCGAGAGAGAGCAGAGTGAGATTATACCATAAAATGAAAAACCAATGAAAACCTAAATTTCAAAAACAGGAAAACTCAGAAAAGTCAGACCAAACAATTGTAAGGGAAAATAACCCAAGAAATCTCTATAAGAACAATTACCGATATGGTTCCAACAAAGTGAAAAAACAATTTCCATAAGAAATCTCTAGCATCTCTTTAGCAAGAAATCCCCAAAACACTTGTTTCGCAAAATATGAAGATTAAAAGAAGGGATTTCATGAACATCAAACCGTTTTACATAAAAATCAAACCTTTAAAAGAACAGGAAATGATAAAAATCATACCTTTTCAAAAATCAAACCTAACAAAATCATACCTTTGAATTATTGGGTTATTTGTGATACTATCGTTAATGCCTTCGAGCCTCAGATTCAGGCTCTCTCCGATGAACAACTAACTAGCCGACTGGAAGAACTCTAAGTTTCGTTGCCAGCTCGAGCGAGAGACTACGCGTGCTTACATTCTAGCTGGTTCACTTCTCTTTTATGTTGTTGCATCACTCTGTTGTATTTTTCTCTACTTTTTTGCAAGACAGTAAATGATGAGTTTTGTTGATAGTGAGAGGGAGAGGAAGATGAAGCCTTTTGCATTTGGAGAATGATGGAGGTGGGTAAGAGGCATGGAAGGTGACAAATAAAGAAAAAAGGGTGAAAGAAATACATGCTCGTGAAAGATTTTAAAATTCAAAATTTTTGACACGTGTCACTTATATTAGAAGGCCACATTCTTGCATTTTAGAAGGTCATGTTCTTTCACCTCAACATTCCTAAAATTTCCTATTTTAGTAGTGAAAAAATAGTGTCTTCTTGTTTGAATTTTTTTTGCATTTTGTGCTACCTTCAAATATATTATGTACAGATAGATATGAAATGTAGATATTTCAAAAAAATTATTTCCATAAGCTATTATATACATTTTGAAAAGTATATTGTAGAAATTCTATTCTAGAAAGCTTGTTCTAGAAAACATGTATTTGAGAAATTTTATTCTAAAAATATTATTCCACAAACTATGTTCCTAAAATCTTATTACGGAAATATACTTTGGAAATTCCAGAAGGTTTATGGAGAAGTCCCTTTTTCAAAGGGTAAAATGGTTATTTTGAAAATTTAGGAGATGTGCAAAGAGATTGTGGTGTGTGGTAAGTAGAAGCCCGTTAGGTTTTCTCTTATTTTGAGTGTTTAGCCTCAAGCAATAAACGCTTATATATGTTTTTATTTGTTTTCTATTTAATAAATTAAATTAATGAAGAACAAATTTATTTCACAAGTCTTATTTTCTGTGTCCCTTGTAACTTTATTCATTTATTTTTATTTATTTTGTTATTAGAGCTCTTGAATTTAAAGAGTTTTAAATATTTCATTTCCCATGGCACGAATGTAAGGCCCAATTTTCTGCCCTAAAGTTTTAAGGGTTGCCTTTAAGCTAATGGGCCTAAGGGCTGGCCCAAAGTATAAAGCCACCCAAAATGTCTGCCCTAATTCACTTATCCTACTCTTTCAGAGTCTGCCCCTTGGTGCTTTGAGCCGCAACCATCTTCTCTGCTAGGGTTTCATGACACCTTCCGTTCGCATTCAGCTTGGCCGTCCCTAGCTCACCTTTGAGTCTATTCTTAGAAGTTGTTCGTGCTCCACGTTGGGTGTCGAGGTTTCCAGCTAGCTTTATCTAGGTACGGGAAGCTAGAACATCTCTATTTAATCTGTTTAATGTGATTGTAAGCTGTTTACGATATATTTTTATGATCCTTGAACTGGTATGTTGTTGTGAATGCATGAGATGGTTGGTGTTGTTGTTGGCATGTGCAAAATATGACTGTTACAGACATGGTAGTGGCGACGATTGTTAAACTCGCCCAAGCGAGCTCATCTCGCCTAGGCGAGGTGAGCAGAGGCTCACCCAGGCCTTCTCGCACAAATGGCCGCCCAGGCGGCTCGCTCAATTTCGAGCAAGCGAGCATCTCGCCCAGGCAAGGTAAGTCTCGCCTAAACGAGAACGTGCGGAGGCCCCTGTTCCAGATTTGCGAACTCTCACCTAGACAAAGAGGACTCGCCTGAGCGAGAGACTCTCGCCTGGGCGAGACTCCTCAGCCTGAGCGACGGGTTGAGCGAGGTTGCGTTTAGGTTGGGGTTTGTCTTGTCTTTTGATGGTTGAACTGTGCTTTATTGTACTATTATATGATGGCATGAGGGAAATGAGTATGCATGTTGGGAGGAGTTTATTCGTGGGGAATTGTGGGCTTAGCATGATCTCTATATGAGTTGTACATGAGAAGTTGGATACATATATATATGTGCGTGTAGTCACAAATTTGGCATGAGCAACAATAAATCTTGATGGTTGGTAAACTAGTGGCATGATTATGTTATGAGGAGAAACACTTTACTCATGGTTGGGAATAACAAGATGGTAATGATTCAATGTACGAGAATTGAGGAGTTGGTTATGGGTGTTGGCATGAACTTTCATGTGTGATGTATGTGAAAATTCTTGACTGTTTATATAAGTTTGGTCTGTGTCAGTGCGTAATTCCTTGGAGTCTCTAGGTGAGACTTTCAGGGTCGTGCTTCAGTGGTCGGGACGTAATTCCATGGCCCCTGTTAGTGGGTGTCCATGGTGGTGCCCCATCTATATGGTCTGGTAAGGATTCAAGGTAAGGTTGCATCCTGACACTCTAAGGAGTCAGTTAGTCTCACTTAGAGCGGACTGACTCCTGTGGTGAGAGTAGCAGGAGGCCTGGAATTCATTAAGGGCTAACCTTGCGTGTGAGGGAAATTTGATTCATTATAACACTTGTAACACTTAGCTCGGGGGTGGGCAGAGGTATCCACCACAAGTGCAAGCATCCGCTGAATCCGACCAGACTATATGTATCCGTATGAGTCGAGTCTTAGTGTATTGATTGAAGGGTTATAATATGTTTGAGTGATATGTGTATGTTGTATATGTGTATATTGGCTATGAAGGTACATTTGATTGCATGATGAAATTGTTGTTGGCTCTAGCTTACCCGTTCTAGTTGGTTGCTTTGTATGTTGTTCTTCTATCTTCGCGATGATCATAAATTCTATTGATGGGAGCAGACGCGAGAGGTAACCGTGGTCAACAAGGGAGAGACGAATCCACTGCTTAGCCTTCTTGGGCTGGACTTTCTATCCTTCTTGGGCTATCTTTAGGGATACGACCCATGTACTTGTCCGCTTTTATATCTCTCTAGGATTCCAATAAACTGTTTAACATGTTTCCTTTATTTTTTTGGTGGCATCGCGGTGTGCCTTGGTCTGTACGACGTTATGTTTAAACTCCAGGACTGCATTGTTATATTATAATTGTGTGACGTTTCTTTAATTATGCATATTAATTAAATGGGACGTTACAACGAAGAACATTAAGTTCTTGTCATAATGAAAATGGAAATCCTTGGTGACTAGTGGGTCGTCCACCATATGATCCAGTATTAAATTCGTATGTAGCTAGCAGCTACAAAAAACAAATTGGTAAAGAAGGTTGCATTATGAAGTTCCTTAGTAGGTTGAATGATGGATTTGATATTAGTAGAACTAAAGTTTTAAAGATGTCAATAAGACCCTTTCCTCAATATTGCTAGAGACTTACTTTTTTATAGTAATTTAAGCAGTTTTTTTTTTGGTATTTACACTTGATCATTTTTGTTGAACAAAAAGCCTACTCACATTTTGGAGTCAAAATGACCTCATCAAGTCTATTACGGAGAAGTTCATGATATTTCATACCTAAGTGTTGTTTAGTACTTTTGTTATTGTTATACTATTTAGAGAAGTGCTTCCTCCTCCCGTTCAACTTTCTTCCATGCATACAAGAATAAAAGGAAAATAGTTAAATATGCACCACACCAGCATAGTCATTGCCGACAATGACATCATCACCGTCGTAACCATCACTGTCGTCACCAGACCACTACTGCATAGGAAAAAGAAGAGATAAAATGCTAAAAAAACTCATTTGGAAAAGTTTTTTCCAAACAAAATTTCAAGTATCCCAGAAAACTCTTTCTGAAACATTTCATTTAAAAGCATCTAAGTGTGTAAAAAAATTCCTTATGGAAGATATTATATGCATTTTGGAAAGTTTTGTCTGAAAACCTACTCCAGATAATATATTTTGAGATAAAATTATGGAAATCTTGTTCCCAATAACCTATTTCGGAATTATTAATCTGGACGTCACTTTTACAAGGATAAAATGATTATTTTTGAAAATTGATGGGGTGTAGGAAGCGATTGCCTTCTATTTATTCTAATATAGCTAACTTTTATCTTGTTATAAATTAATGGTTAGTCCATTGATTTGATACAATTACTTATATGATTGATATGATTGATACTCATATGATTCATTACACTTTATGTAAATATTGTAAATATTTTGTATTAACTATTTGATTTGTATCTTTTATGCGTTACATGTTGTATCTGTATCTATAAATAGGGCTATTTCTATCAGTAATAAGATACACATAAAAGGTCCTCTCATTCTCTTCTTCTCTATTTTTCCTTTACTTCTCCTCTATTATTAACTTTATTTTATAACACGTTATCAGCATGATTTTTCAACCAACTAAACACTAGTGGAAACATAATTTTTCTCTCTAACCACAGTGCTATGCATGTCTTAATCCAAACTCTTTCTAATCCTTTCTTCATTTACAATTTTATCTTATATTCTTATTCTTGTGATTAGAATTGTTTGACTTTATCAATTTTCATCTTTGTCTTATTATTGTTATTTTTATTATGATTGTTATTATTATGATGATGATTATTATTATTATTATTTTATGTGCTAGTTCTAAACATGCTAAACGTTGCAAAATTTGAATTTGTGACCATTGATATTACAAAAAATCACTTATATTAGATATTAAATGTTGAAATACTTTCAGATGCAATGGGTCTTGGTGATACCATTAAAGAAAGAAATAAAGCATCTAAGCAACTAATTTTCTCCTACGACAATAATATTGTGAAAAGAAAGTTCACAAATATATTTTTAATTTATTTGATGCCTTCTTGTGTCTGAACAAAGCAATGAGCTTTTGCTAGAAAATCATGAAACCGTCCAATTGGTTCTACTCTATTCCCAGAAGTCAATACAACAACATTTGATTTATATTTTCATGTTGTGTTAGTGATTATGGACATGGTTATAAAGGAAATTTTAAAGACACATTTTATCATCATAAGTGGAACAATAATGTGAAAAAAAAAGAAAAGAAAATTGTGGTGCAAACCTCACCTTACAAGCCAATTTTATGAGATTAAGTTAGGCTTAAAGTCCACTTTTAAACATGGTATGAGAGCCATTGTTTAAAGCCTATCCTAGCGAGATTTGTGTTTGTTGGACATATAATTCCACCTGTTATTGGACCGCTATCGAACCATCCATTAATGTCTAGTCTTACGCACTAGATGTATATACCTCAGCGTGAGGGAGATGTGTTGGAAGTCTCATATAGACTAGAGATAAAGCAATTTCATTGTATATAAGTGGGTGCAAGATGAGAATATAAGTTATCATTACGGTGATTAAGGTCATTTGAGTTGTACTTGTCGTACCTCAAAGCATCTTAAAATATAAGGAGAAGAACATGAAAACACATTGAAGATGGTGATTCTAATTATGACCATATGGATGATACTCATCTTGATATTGTTATTTTCTATGTTAAATCAAATGGAAGCGTTGATCACCTCATTGGTGATGAGAGTGTTAAAAAATAGATTTTCTCATATTATGTTCTTAATTTTAAGACAATGCTTTATATTTGTTTCATGTTTCATGTTGCTTATATATATATATATTACTTTTTTTTTCTTCTTCTCCTCTTACATACTAATATCTAATATTGATATTTATGTTTATATGAAGAGTGAATGTTGACACTACCACCAATGATGAGTATATTGTCTTCTTGATAGTGCAACAACTCATACAATTCTCAACAGTAGTAATTTTTTTCTCTTGTTTAGTAATGCAAGAAGTCATTGTTAGTACTATTTCTGGTAGTACAAATATAATTGAAGGCTCCAAAAGAGCTATTGTACTTCTACCAAGAGTTATAAGATTGCATATTAAAAATGCATTTTATTCACCTAAGTCTAATAGAAACTTATTAAGTTTCAAGGATATTCGTTTAAAAGGATATCATATTAAGACAAACAATGAAGGGGATATTGAATATCTTTATATCACTTGAATTGAGTCGAATAAAAAATTTGTATTGGAGAAATTATGAGCCTTCCCTTATGGCTTGTACTACACATATATTAATGCAATTGAGACGCATGTCATTGTAAGCTAGGAGCTTACAAATAGAAATGAATTTCTTGTTTGGCATGATCGGTTGGGTCATCCTGGATATATCATGATGCAAAAAATAGTTGAAAACTCATGTGGACATCCACTTATATGAGTCAAAAAAAACTTCTTTAGACAAATGAGTTCTCATGTACTATACGTTCATAAAGGAAAGTTGATATTAAGGCTATCACTAGAAAAAATAGAAATGAGTCAATCTCATTTTCAGAATGAATACATGGTGATATTTTTGGTCCAATCCACCCACCATGTTGATCATTTAGATATTTCATGGTTTTAATTGATGCATCAAATAGATGGTCACATATTTGTTTATTATCATATCGTAATCAAGTATTTGCAAAGTTATTAGTACAATTAAGAGCTCACTTCCCAGATTATTCGATTAAGAAAACCTGTTTTGATAATACTAGTGAAATTACATCTCATGCTTTTCATGAGTATTGTATATCAATTGGAATTGATGTTGAGCATTCATTAGCACATGTTCATACTCAAAATAGACTTGTGAAATCATTACTAAAACGTCAAAAATTGGTTGGAAGACCATTAATTATGAGATCTAATCTTCTAATGGTTACTTGGGGATATGCAACTTTTCATGTTGCATTATTGATTCGCATCAAGCTAACAAGTTATCACATACTATTATGTTATTGGTTTTTGGTCAATGACATAATATTCTCACGTAAGAATTTTTGGGTGTAGTGTATATGTTTCAATTTCCCCACCAAAAAGGACTGTGATGGGTCCTCAAAGACGATTGAGAATATATGCTGGATATGATTCTCCCTCAATAATAAAATATTATGAACTACCAACATGAGACTTATTTACAGTTCCACTTTTCGACTATCACTTTGATGAATAAGTTTTTCCAACATTATGGGGGTGAAAGAAAACAATTGGAAAAAGATATTGGTTGGAATGAGTTATCATTATCTCGTCATGATCCTCATACACAAGAATGTGAACTAGAAGTTCAAAGGATAATTCATTTACAAAATTAGTCAATGAATTACCTTATGTTTTACTAACGAAAAAAGGGTAACTAATTCCAGCTACTAATGCTCCAAAGATAATTGATACTAATTCATAACATGTCTGAAGCGTGGTAGGCTTGTTAGTTCTAAAGATACGCTTGAAGCATGGTAGACCTATTGGTTCCAAAGATAAAAACTCTTGAATGAGAAAGAGAGCTAAAATGCAAGATAACCTAATCGAAAAGGTGAGAATCCTAAAAGATTCATTTGACATAATTAATGATTCAGTTCCAGAAGAACCTCAGGTACTTGAAATTGTTGAAAATGATGAGATCTCAATAAATTATGTCATGAATCATATAATATGGAACCAAAATGAAGTCAACATTGACGAAACTTTTACATATAATATAGCAATGAATATTATGAATGACAATGAGGATCAATGACCAATGATCATTGAAGATTGTCGACAAAGAAATGATTGACCAAAATGAAAATATGCAAAGAAGCATAATTAGATTTGCTTGCTAAACAAAAGGTTTTTGGACCTACAGTTCGCACACCTGAGGGTATGAAACCCAATGGGTACATATGGATTTTTGCGCAAAAACAAATTAAGAATGATGAAAAATTTTTAGATATAGAGTACAACTGGTTGCTTAAGGTTTTTCACAAAACCTAATATTGATTTGCGAAAAGACATATTCACTAGTATTGGATGCAACAACATTACAATATTTTATTATCCTAGTTACACAACAAGGTATGCATTTACATCTAATGGATGATGTTATAAATTATTTGTACGGTTCTCTTAAGAATGATATTTATATGAAAATCCTTGAAGAATTTTATTTGCCTAACAGGGAAAATTCTAAAGAGGGTTATTCAATAAAATTGAACAAGCCATTTTATTAATTAAAGCAATCAGGACGTGTGTGGTATAACCTTATTGAGTACTTATTAAAAGAAGGATATAGAAATGGTCCTATTTGTCCTTGTATTTATATGAAAATATTAGAAAATGATTTTGTCATAATTATTGTTTATGTAAAACATCGTTGGAACTCCTAATGAGCTCACAAAGGCAATTGATTACTTAAAGAAATAATTTGAGACGAAGGATCTTTGAGGGTGAAGTTTTGTTTGAAATTATAAATAGAGTATTTAAATAAATGTGTTTTTATACATTAAAAGGCTTACATAATTAAGGTGCTTAAAATGTTCTAAATGGACAAGTCACATCCATTATGCACTCCAATAGTTGTGAGGTTGTTAGATGTTGATAAAGACTCTTCTTATACCTCAAGAAAATAATGAAGATCTTCTTGGTCAAGAAGTACTATATCTTAGTGTCATAGGAACACTAATGGATCTTGCTAATTATACTCGACTGATATTGCATTTGCTGTAAATTTGTTAAGCAAGATATAGTTCTTCAACAAGAAAATGGATTGGAGTAAAACATATATTTCGTTACCTTAAGGGTACTACAAATTGGGCTTATTTTATCTAAATGATTCAAAATCATACATAATGGGTCATGCATAGGCATGTTATTCTACATATCCTCACAATGTCACATTGGTTGATTACAAACAAGATGTTTGTTCACATGTGGTAGCATAATGGTTTCATGATGGTATATGAAGCAAACCATAACAACAACATCATCTAATCATACAAAATTATAAGGAAAGTTGTAAATATGTTTGGTTAAGGTCTATAATTCAACATGTGTAAGAAACTTTTGGCTATCCCCACCAAAGATGGAATCAAATATCATACATGAAGACAATAGTGTATTGTTGAATTGAAAGAATGATATATATATATATATATATATATATATATATATATATATATATATATCCAAAAGATTTGTTCATGTGAAAATTTGGCAGACCTATTTATAAAGTCTTTGCCAAGAAAAACTTTTGAGCAAATGATTCACAAGTTTGGACTCCGTCATCATAATGATGTACGTTTACATGAGGGAGAGAAATATAATATGTGATGAACAATATTGTATTAAAGAAGACAAAATGTTGTACTCATTCCTTCACTAGGTTTTTATCCCAAAGGGTTTTTCCTAGTAAGGTTTTAACGAAACACATTTTCTTATCAATAAACACCCAAAGGGGAGTGTTATGAATTAATGATTGTCCATTGATTTGATACAATTACTCATATGATTGATATGATTGATACTCATATGATTCATTACTCTTTATGTAAATATTTGTATTTACTATTTGATTTGTATCATTTATGGGTTACATGTTGTATCTATAAATATGACTCTTCCTATAAGTAATAAGACACAAAAAAGTTGCTCCCATTCTCCCATTCTCTCATTCTCCATTCTCCATTCTCCCTTTACTTCTTCTCTTTGTTATTAGCTTTATTTTATAACATAGCTTATGTTTTTCCTTATAAAAGTATGGCACAAAAAGGTTATTTACTCTACTATTTGATTAAAACACTCTTGTTAGTCTCTAAAAATGTTAGTTTTGAAGAAATTGTTCTTTCTTACCTATTAATGATGAATATCATTAGGCAATGGAAGTTGAGATCTCAACTTTTGAAATTGATCAACTAGACTATTTGGACACATTTTCTCTAGTTGAAAAATTAACCACAAATAAGATTGTCTTAGTTTAGGCAACAATACATAACTGGCATCTTTGTCAACAATGTTTTCTTTAGAAAATCTAAGGAAAGATATTTACATGACTATTCCCTAGGGAATTATTGTTCTTTAGAAAATCTAAGGAAAGATATTTACATGACTATTCCCTAGGGAATTATTGTCCTTGTAATTGCAAACCTTTCAAGTTGAGTAAATAACTATATATATGAATTGAAACAAGCAAGAAGATAATGGTTTGAAAAATTACCTACTACTCTTTTGAGCATTGGTTGTTCACCTTTACAATTCACCATTATCTTTTACTTAAGTTCTCAAATTCTTTTGTTCAAATTCTTCTTTTCCTAGTTTGTTTGTCTACATTAATAACATGCTTTTATTTGAGAATTATTTTTGTTAAATTTGTTTCTGTCAAGGAAAGTTTGCATTCAATGTTTGATAATAAAAATCCATGCATGATATAATTATTTTCTTGGGTTTGAAATTGCACATTCATTACATTTCCCTCTTATAAGATATTGGTCCTTCTTCTAATGCTATCTTTTATAGAAGACTTGTTAGCATACTCCTCAATCTCACTATTTCATGCCTGATATTGCCTTTGCTACTCAAAAAATGAACCAATTTTATGAATTCTCCCACTTAGGCTCACTATAAAGCAACCAACAAAATTCTTAGATGTATAAAGTAGACCTTTGAGATGTTTTAAAAGTTTGCTAACGGATATGAACAAACTTTGTTACTCTATCCAAAACTTTAGTTAAAAATATCATATTTGATTTATACATGTGGTTAGAATGTTTTATATAGTTAAGTTGTAGTCAAGGGGACTCAAGAGTTTGGGAGGCCTAAAACAAACATGAAAGATAAGGTCTTTCATTTAAAATTTAGTTTTTGAGCTTTTTTGATACAAAATTATTTATTAAATTATCTTAATTAATTTCATTTAATATTTTTTTTTCAATAGGTAACTAGTAGACTGACCCGTGCGTACGCATGTGTTGTATTTTTATTTTATTTTGTATATTAAAATAATAAAGTAGTGAAAATATTATGTAATGAAAGTATTATTATAAATGTTATTATTAAAGTAATGAAGTAATAAATTTAAGTGATGCGATAATAATTTCAAAGTTCTATATATAATAAATATGGTGCAGTTAATTGATTTTCCAAATAATTGTAATAGCCTATGATCCCTTGCGTATATACACTTTTTTTATTTGTTTTTTTTTATTTCAAATCTTTTTAGAATAATAATATAATTGTCATTACATTTATTTAAGCATTAAAAATACTAATAATAATATTAATATAAATTATAAATTATAAATTTTTTAATAGAATAATCTATAATTATATATAAAGCTATGTATCAACAACAAAACAAATAAAAAGGACAAGTAATTCAAATATGAGCCCGTAGTAAATAAAATTAATAAGAGTGTTTAACTATAATAAGAATAATAATACCATTATGATAATATCCCGTACGGATAAAAATAATAATAATAATGCGTATATTTAAAAATAATAACATTATATTATTATCACCTACTAACATAATATCACGTATATTTAAAAAATGCGTACACACAGGCGCGACAAGCCTGTGTGTACGCTAGTAATAATAATAATAATACAACTACATATATAAATAGATAAACATCTTTGGTGTCCTTTTTTGTTTTTTCAATTTTATCCTCTTAATTATATATTTTAAATTTAAATAATTATTTATAATTAAAAAAATATTTTTCAGTTTTATTATTTTACTGATTTTAGTAACTGATCTTTTGAATTAAAATAATTATTCAAATATAAAGATAAATGAACAATAAAACAAATAAAAAAGATAAGTAATTGAAACATGATCCTGACATAATAAGTAAAAGTAAAATGTGTATCTAACCATGATAATAAAAACAATAATAATAATAATAATAATAATAATAATAATAACTATTATAATAATTATATTTCTTATTAATAATGATAATAATAATAGTAATAATAATAATAATGATGATAATAATAATAATAATAATAATAATAATAATAATAATAATAATAATAATAATAATAATAATAATATTGCGGGTTGGTGAGCTAACTTGGCTCACCATGGGTTCAACCCGGATTAGTTGGGTTCTAGGTGGGCTGGGGCAAAAATCAAGCCATATTAAAATTTGTAATTCAACCCAACCCGGCCCGGACCCATTGTGGGTCGGGTTGGCTTGCTGGTTCCAACCCATTTTGACAACTCTAACTATGGAATTGCCGTATTTTTAGTCGATGAGGGACTTCCAACACACCCTTTCACGTTGATATATATATATATATATATATATATATATATATATATATATATATATATATATATATATATATATATATTTTTTATGTGTATC
>Ga0214542_1001960_pt1 | contig 42665 bp, 21 predicted proteins | sample CNSS1metaG_FD_160096 | JGI IMG/M metagenome (GOLD analysis project Ga0214542, IMG submission 160096) | Root nodule microbial communities from cowpea collected in UCLA plant growth center, Los Angeles, California, USA - CNSS1 | ecosystem: Host-associated > Plants > Roots > Nodule | place: USA... | reverse complement strand
GCTTCATTTTGAATACTCTACATACAATATCAGGTCTATCTGATGGTGACAACCCTTTTGGTAAAACAAAGTCTCTTATTTCGCTCCAATTGACATTGCATGTTATAGTAATGAACAAATCAGGATATCCAAATTTTTTACAAATTGCCATAGCATCTTGACAATTGTTGAACATGTATCTTGTACCACCAGTGAATGAAGCAGGCAGTACAATACGTCTTCCAATTAAAGAAAGATCTGTCTCTCCTCTATTAACAACCTCTTGTAATCCATTAAGAATATCACAACGAATTAACTTTTGATTAGCTCTAATGAACGACAGTCGTTGTGCTTCCACCATTGTATAGCAATCAACCAAAAACTGTTGGAATAATCGGCATGCATTCACAATATTTCCAGGTTCTATAGATCTTTGTTGTATTCTAAATGCAATAAATTCTCGCAACGAAATTCTAATTCTGACCCTAGATTTACTTCTTGAATGAGATTCTCTGATTGGAATATCTTCTTGATAACCATCTTCTCCATATGGAAACATGAGAGGATATTGAAGTGGAATGAAAGCTGTGTGAGTTTCATGCAGTCTTGTTAATTCACCAGAAAATTTTTTGACAATGATATCTCTGCCTACATCCAGATTGCCAAAATCACCAACTATTAGAGCAACTATTTCATCACATGAAGGTGTGTTGTATACTCTAGGGTCTTTGTTTCTGCCTCTAAATAGTCTTAGTGTGAAATCTGATTCCATATGTTGTAGTGACAATTCTCTTACTCTTCTAAAAGATTTCGCAAGAACATTGTGAGTGTCAATCATTTGAATCAAATCAGCAACCAATGATTGATCTATATCAGATTCCTTGCTGTTAGACCTAAAACATAATAAAGAAAAGAAATGTGAACAGATGTATTTCAATATTTCATTTCAGCAAATAACTTCATCTTTTAACTAACCTGAAATGCTTCAATCTGTTACTCATTTCATTTTCGGTATCATATATGTAAAGTTGTGCAAACTTTGGCTTTGATCCACGTTCTGGCAATAAACTTCCAATACGATGATAGTTCTGACCATTAAGAATAAATTGTGGTGGAGCAGAACCATTGTTCATTGAAGTATCTATCTTACCACCAATTGAAGTAAATGAAAACATGCTATTGTACACTCTTATATTCTATAAATATGATTTGCTTCTACGATCTACACCATTTAACAAACCTTCAAGAAGATCAGGTGATTTTTTTAGTAGTGGAATTTGGACTTTTCCCTTTTGACAAAATAATGAGAATTGAACTTCCTTTGATGTGTTACTTTTTTCTGCTCTTTCTTCATACCACAGTTGAGCTTGAGAGTATTGGCATTCCAAGCAAGGGTCTCCAATATTGAGTAGTTCTGAACAAAAGCATAAACCATTAGCCCATCAACTAATATTTTATGTATGAAATTCTGTACAATTTTGTGTCACATTACCTTGTAACTCTCCTTTGCAATACAATTCGTTTGTAATTGTAGTACTTGTATTATCTCCTACAATATTAGTCAAATGAAAAGTAATTAATCATTTAAAAAAGGAATTTATTGACATCAATAAGTTAGCAATTCAATATCTGAATTACCTTCATATGTTGTTCTTGTTGAATCATCATTTGTTGTGTCTGAACAATGTTGTTCTGTTGTTGTTTCATCATCAAGATTGAATCTGTTTTGAAGTGATTGTATGACTTGAAAAGGATATTTGACAACTTTATTGTTAGAGACAGAATATGAATGATTTTGAACTGCAGATGTGGCACCTATGGAAAAGAATTATTAAAACAATTATGTTACATTCAATGTCATTTTCAGTATGAACATTTGTATATATGAGTAAAAAAACCTACTTACCTGCACTGCAATTGTAATTATTTTGTACATAACTTCTGTGAATGTTATTGCTGAGAACTGAAATCATTAAAAAAATGAATAGAATCATTAGAAATCATTAAAGATGAATGTAGAAATACAGCTAAATGTAGAAATTTACCACAAGGAGTATTGTATGTTATAGTAGAAGCTGCGGATTGTGAAGTCATTAAGTTTATTTCAATTGGATCTTCAACTAAAGTAGTGGAAGAATTTGATATATTATTTTCAGACACTGCATTGAAATAAACAATTGTTTATAATTTGTTAAAGTGATATTGCAATACTAATCTTCAAAAATAAACAAACATAACTTACCAATTGTTGACTGAAATCTTGATTTAATATTGTGAAAATTGTTGTTGTTTTGCAGATCTGAAAAATGTTTATTGTAGCAGCATTGAATGTCCAACAATACAAAACCATACATATGGCATTCATGTAACAACAATGTGTCAAGAAAGAGGTAAGAAGAAGAATACTTACTAGGATGCAACTCTTGTAATGGCTTCCTTTGGATACTGTTATGGACTAATTTTTCAGATTCACTTCTTTTATCTATCATTAAAACAACAAAGATATTTGATTATCAATCTATGTTGTCAAGTTCAAATCAAAATATAATTTTTGAAATACAATTAAAAAAAATGATATTTTTATACTTTGAGAAGAATGGTTGACGATTTTTGGTTTTTTCCTTGCATTCTGTTCTTTGTAATCTGCAAAGAAGATATAAACATAAAAATGCAGAATTTGTAAATAAATGTTTGATGAACAGATTGTGTAGTCAAATGATTCAAGATATATGTTAGAAAATTACCTGAATGTTGATTACTTCTTGCATTAAACCTTTGTTGTAGCACCAACTTCCTCCTCACCCTTGCATTTTTACAATCGTTTTCCTCCATTTGAGCAGAAAACATATGGAATACTTTCAAAGGTGTCAATGGAATAAACAAAAACAAAGATAAGTTGACTCAATGGATGAAAAAGTGTTCTTTGTTTTATTACTATATTGGTGAATGATTTTCTTAAACTTTTTTTGGGAGATTGTACCTCTAATCACAATTTTGGAAACAAAAATATTTGTAATTGTAATAGGAAGCAATTGTAAGACTACAAAAAGTATTTAGCAGTAGACTAAGATTATAAATAGTAATAGCATGCAATGGTGACTGGTAATAGATCAGAAACATTCATATATATAGTAATTCTTTGATATTTGATTTGTTCTTACAAGGAACAAAAAATTTGCTTTTTATGTAGGTACTACAACACGTCTTTTTTATGCAGTACTATATATAGTAGAACAAAGAGTACATTTTCATATCAAGTATCTGCCATTCTTTTTTCATGATGTCTACAAAATTATAACATGTATCGATACATGTATGTTTACTTATAACATACTAAACCAAGATACATCCATACATGTATGTTTACTTATAACATATTTAATTATGTTTAATTATAACTCATTTCAATATGTTAAATTAAATTATAGTATGTATCAATTAAACTCGATGAATTAAAGATTAAGAATAAATTTTTATTGGAATTCATAGAATTTGAGACAATGTTCAAAGAAATTTCATTAATAACAAAATAGAACTATACATATGCATTGCTGAAGATATAAAAACTTGTAGCTTGAAAACTACCTAAGTAGTAGACATGAAAAGAAAACTAATTATAATTAAAACTTTCAAATAACACCATAAAAGAAACTGTAAATTAAAGATTACAATATGTAAGCACTTTGACATTCTGATTGCTTTTCATCTAATCAACTTCAAACACCAAGTCAATAGATTGATCAAATCCATGAGCAGTACAAAATTCCTTCCACCCACTTCCTATTTTGTTAGACTTCTTTGGATGATTTCTCAAGAGTAGTTTGCACTTCACTATTTTGCGCGGTCCTTGAAGAAGAATGTTTTTAAATCTTCCTTGACGAAGATAATTGTCAAAATCAGCTGGCAAATCCTAACACATAGAATGTAATTAAAGAATTCAATAAAAATTATTAATCAGTTTAAGATATCGATTAAATTGTTTAAAAAAATTAAAATACATAAATATAAATATAACTGAAATGAATCTCACCAGATGGCTAGCATGACATTGGTTTGGATTCAGAAATATGCAAAAATGCAACTTCGGTCTATTGAAAAGTGGTTCATCTGCTTGAAGTCTTTTAAGAAAACGTCCAATAGATAAAGGTTTGCATTTACTTGGAAAAACAGTGATGTGGAAGCAAGAATGACCAATATATCCAAAATAAATATTGTGGTTATCGTGTAGTTCATAAAGTTCCCTTAAATCATTCCATCCTCCTATTAGCATTGGTTTCTGTAAATTCTTGTTATAAGTGACGACATGTCTATTGCCTTCTTCATCTGTTAAAGTCCATTGACGTTCAAGATCATGATCATAAAGAATGGCGAATGCACGAACCACAAACCCAACCACCTCCAAAGATATAATTTATTTGAACAACGACATAGATTAGTTGAAGAAAAAATGATAATATAATTTCAAATCCGTGAAAAAAATAAGAAGAGTAGAAGAATTTTTGTAAAACCAAAAATTTATACAAAAATTTACCAAAGACGTACCTCATCCTGAAGGTGGATAATAGAGAACTGGTACCTACTCATTCTATTAAGAACTTGTTCTTCGTTGAAGTTGTTCTCCATTTGGTAGGACTTTCAGAATGGAAGTAGAAATAGAGTTAGAAAATGGAGAATATGATGGAACTTATCTTCAAGTGTGGTTTTGATGGTAAAATGCAGATGAACATTTATAGAGGAAAAATCCCACATGAAAAGACGGGACAATTACAATTAGATTTCAAAACAGTAATGTAATTATTACTTTGGAAAACGGGCAGACCATTAAAAGGACAATATAAAATTATAAAGATATTACGTTATAAAATATTTTTTAAATATAATAATATCATAATATAATATAATATATAATAAAATAAAGACTTTTTTTTATAATATTAAATACGGTGGATATAATAAAGTAACAACAAAAATCTATATCTATATATATATAATATATATAGAGATAAATATTATATAATATATATAGAGATAAATATTATATAATATATATAGAGATAAATATTAATATATATATATATATATATTATTATATTAAGACCAATCGAATCGAAATTGACTTAGTAAGTTAATATATAATAATTGGTTGTAAATTTATGATATATTAAATTTTACTTTTTGATATATATGAAAATTAAAATGGAATTTATTTAATAAACTTGGTAACCATTACAAAGAAAAATGATTCAAATTTGTGTATGGCAGCCTGTTGTCATAACTTAAAATGTGTCAACATTTAATTGGTTTGCCAAATATATATTATTTATGAAAACCAATGTAAATAAGAAATGAGAATTATTTAAGAAAAAGATATCATGCATTTATGAAAATAAATATAACTAATAAATTGGAATTTCTAAATAAGTTTTTGATAAAAGTTATTTGATTATACTAAAAAATAATTGATGCTAAAAAATAATATCAATTTTGAAAAGTTTTGATGTAGCTGGCAGTCAAGTTTGTTGACAATAATTGAAAAATGTCAACAATATTTTACAAACCAACGGATTGAAGAAATAAAATTATACAATTTGTAACAAATAAAAGCATAATAAAAGCATAATATAGTTATCATCAAATTAAACATCAAAGTTATAGTTTAAAGGAAATTGAAGACATAATCATGCGTACACATATTACGGTCCCAAATTGTCAAACATAAAAGAAATTGTCTTTAAATATTAAAACTAAAATCATTTATTCTTTGACTAATTTTTCCTTCTTAATATTTCTTTTTAGCAGCTTCAGTGGAACAATGTCTTCTTCGATAGATTCAAGTGGTAAGGTCTTCTTTGCATATTCTCTCTTAAGTGAACTGATACCATCCTCATTCGTAGCAGTATCTTTGATTAAGTCAGGAGATTAGGATGCACACTCAATTGTTTCTTTGGTAAATCTGACTAATAAATCCTATAGTACAGGTTAAAAACAAATAAAATTAATAAAATAATATGTCATTAACAAAAATTGAAATTTATTAAATTTGTATACCTCTGCAATATCAACAGTAGACTCATTGACTACATGTTGTTTTTCCCTGCTAAACTCACCATTGCCAGCATAAACATCCTTCAAGAAGGTTAAGAAAATTAAATGATTAAGAACTTACATATATGTAAATTCTAAAATGTAAATTGTATATTTAAAGTTATATATTACCACAGATTTCAACGAAGAATCATTGAACTTCTGAATTATATCATCATCAAGACATACTTTCTTCACTCTGAAAGATTGTTCAAGTTTGAAAGTTTGATCGTTCCTACTTTCAACTTTAAACAGCAGACTTTTATTAACTAATTCTTCAAACTCCTTAGGAAAATTCCCACAACCATTCATCTACGATAACAAAGTAATTTAAAATCATATTCAGAGAGATATATCGCACTGTCCTTATTACTGTATATATATAAGTTGATATATTCAAGAGTATACCTTATCATGAGACTCTAACATATCAGCACAGGTTTTTTTGAAAAGGGTGGTTGCATCCCTATCAAACAGAACAAATGTGGTGGAATCGGATGAGTCAATAACTCGAACCTTAATCCTATATCTGTAAAATATATAAAAGTATTAATTCCCAAAAGTGTAAATTATAATCATATATGTAAATTGGCATTAAGTTTAATAAAGTTAAAGTTAACCTTGGAAAGACTTTTATAACATGCTTGTTACACTTCTCGCAAAAGAACATCTTTGAATCTGGATAAACAGCTTTGTTGCAAACACAAGCCGTATACCACCAGTCATCCTCATCCAAGATATGGTTAATGGTTCCAAACAATATGAAAGTTGCAACCTTTGAATATATAAATGACTAATGAAAAAAGGTATTGACAACAACAAAATTACATGAAATAATTTAGAAGTCATTCTAACCTCTTTACAATCTTTAAGACCTTGAATGGTCGTCCTAGGTGTAAGAGTTAAAAAGTCTTCTTCCACAGTATGTTTGGAAGTCTGAGAGAGCTGCGTTAATCCTTGAGAGGGAGATTCATTGTTCTCAAACATTCTGTGCAATAGAAATTAAAGTTACAAAAATGGATTAACTAAAAAATTATCAAGTATTTCAATAAATGAATAACAATTTTAACATTACCTTGATTTAAGTTCAGATGCCTCCTTGAAGTTAACATTGTACTTAATCCTAGTGCAGAACTTGCAATTTTGAAGTTGAACCTTATCTAAATTTAAAAAGATAGTGTATGTCAAAGTACCATGGAAAAAATTGTAATATAACAAAACTAAAAAGAAGTCACAGAAGTTTACCTTGAAAAGTTTTGAGTTTCGCAAATTATATACTTATAGCACAATTTTGTACTTGTCCACTTGAAAGAAATACATTCAGTTCATCCACATAAATACCAAACAAAGTACATTCTATTCGAAACCTAAACATTCAATAAATGTTATGTGAAATCATTATTTAAACAGAAATAAAAAGGTATGTAGTATAGTATAGAAATAAAATACCCATCAGCTTCTATTGCAATGACATTTAATTTTGTTGTCTTTCCATCAACTTGCAATTCTCTTTCAGTACCCACTCCGACCAGTAATCCCAATATATCTAAATAAAAAATAATAGAAGTCATAACATAAAAGGACGAAATAATTGTTGATAACTAAAAAATATGAATGGTAGAAAAACAAAAAATATTAACTTACCAACTAAATAATCAGTATCGAATCCAGTGGTTGTCAATAATGACAAAGGTGTGTATTGTGGTTTCACATCAGGAACCAAGTTAGCATCAAGCAAACTAACTTTGGTACCAAACTGGAAATTAATCTTATAAGGGTGGTGCGTAGTTCTGTATATTCCAGAATTTGGAGCAACACTGAAATTTTGTATGGCATAAACATGACCTTCAGAAATTTCAGTCTGGAATTTGTAAATTAGAGTACGTCTGATGGAAGCATGTATTTTAGAACCCTGAAATACATTAATATAATAAAGATAAAAATGTTTAACATACAAATATTTTGTTCATAACAATGATGGTAAATAATTAGAAGAATAATAACCTCTTTGTCTTGAATAACCAACTCCATGGAAAAAGGACACCTCTGTTTAGTGAAATCTGGAACGAACCATGAACGTATCACCCTAACGATGATATTCCAGTTCTCCTTTTCTGGAGTAACTTGGCTTACATTTTGAGTTTGCTTTTGAACTTCAGAGAGAGACATGTTGATCTCAACACAAAGATATTCAAGAAATGGAAGTAAAAAAGTAAGTATTACATTGGTGACATATTTAAACTCACATAAAAAAGATAATAATGAATTATAAAATATTTTATTAAGAAAATTAAAAAAAATAATAAAAGGTTCAAAGCAGCTATAGAGTAATATATATCTGTTTGGTCAAGGATAGTAAGAAAAAGATAACATGGATTTGGCAAATTTTGAAAAAGTAAAGGTTCATACGTTATTGGATTGTAAAATTTGAAATGGTTAAAGAAAGCAAGAGGTACAAAAGCATTAAGTAATCTGCAAACATGGAGTAATAGACATGACATGTTAATAGAAAAAGAAATTTGACCTAGGTTTACAGAAATCATACTATCATTTTCTTGTGAAAACTGCGAAAAACAGCTATTGATGTCAGAAACCAGTAATGTGTTGCAATGGTTTTTTTCACAGGTTTCATATAAAAGGAAAATAAAGGAAAAAAAGCTTTCTGATGAAGATGAACCATTAAAAGCTTACTTTGAAATGAAAACATTACCTCTTGGCGTGATGTATTGAGCAATGAACCATTAATTGAATCACTAATATGGAAACAATGAAGATCTCCAAAAAAGTATGGCTGCATAAACAAATAATTTGAAGAAAGAAGGTATGTGCGAAGATGTTTTTTCAGGATTTGTTAACAAATGGACAAAACCTACAACTGTACAAAAGAACATATGAACTGCTACGCTTCATGTATTACTATATTTGTTAACAAAAACAAATCAAGTACATACCTTTGGTGGAAGATGGTTTGTATGAATCCAGACTAGGCAGAGAAAAGAGAACAGTTATTTGGATGAATAATAATTAATTAAATTGTACAAAAAGAGAACAAAATAGTGTAATACACAATATACTTTATTAGAATAAAATAGATACAAATTAGATGACATACAATAGTGCGAGAAACTTCCTGGAGAAGACAAAAGGGTTGGATGAATTAAATTAATAATATATAATATCAAATTTTCAAAAAAACTATATTCGTATAAAAAAAAGTAATCATATCAGGGATTGGTACGGCATAAAAAATGTGGAAAGAATTAAGAAATTTCTTGAGCAGTGCATAAGTCATATCAATCTACTTTTTTAAAATCATATTAAATTTTAGTTTAAATTTTTAAAAATGAGATGTATCTGAAATAAATCATGGTCATATCTTGTAAAATATAAAATTTAATTGAAAAAGCAAAAATGAATGATATGACATTTAGGGGTCTGACATGAATTAAATGGCAAAGATATTCGTATATGGAAGAAGATATGTAATAGTTAAAATTATATCAGATTTAAAAAGTTGTATTTACCAAAATAAATATATATATATATATATATATAATGTAAAAAATGTCTATAATAATTCCTACAAAATATTACATTGGCCATACAAAAGAAGTAATACGTTAAAATAATATTGTTCAGGGATGATTTCAGTGGCCATGATAACAATCAAATATATTAAGCAGCACATTGACATCGTTGCTTGCTTTTTCACCGTCAACCTCAAGAAGTATTATATCTATTTCCTCTAGTCCATGTAGTTCACAAAACTTTTTCCATCCACTGCCAATCTTCACCGATCTATCTCTAATTAACAACTTGCATTGAACCTCTGCTTTTGGACCGTAAAGCACAATTTCTGAGAAATTACTATTGCGAAAATACTTACATAGGTCTGAATTCAAATCCTGCGGAAACCAAAAAAATATAATTACAAAACAAAAATATATATACATTAAAGCGAAGATTAAAAAAAGACAAAAATAATGGTATACAGATTACAAAAAAAAAGGTAAGAAAGATCACCAGAGAGCTTGATTTGTAGTTGTATTTAGAAAGGCGGAACTCAAAGTGAATTAATTTTGACGTTGTGAGTGGAAGATTTGATCGAACATGACTTTGAAATTTTTGCAAAGTTGTTTCTGAACAGTGATCATAAAGGTGTATTTCAAAAACAGAATTTCCAGTATGCCTTAAGTAACATAGTCTCGGTGGTTTTAAATCATAGAATTTTCTTATATCACACCAGCCATCAGTAATCCTCGGATTATAAATATCCATGTTGAAGGTAACATGGTGCATATTACCCTTGTTATCAGAAATTGTCCAAACTGGACCCAGTTCACGTTCTAATGTAATGACAAACAATCGGTTGACGTCACCAAAATCCTTGACAAAAAAGAAAGTTCATCAAAAATATATTATTTAAATTCAACAGAGAATAATAATGGTGAATAATTTATAACTGATGAATTAAAAAAAATCTGTTCTTCGATGAACATAGTAAATAATCCACCCTTCCACTTGGTTGCAAGTATGGATTGATCACCCAATATGCATTGTTTCGTCGTCATCTAAGTAGATGGTATAAAATATTTAAAAAACATTGAAAAACAGAGAACATGATGATCTGAGAAGTGTAGTTCATAAAAAGGTAAAAGTTTAACATGGTTATGATGAAAAACAGAAAATCACGAAACACATTTTTTTATGTGGACTGTGAAGAGAAGTGTAGTTCATAAAAAGTTAAAAGTTTAACATGAATACCTTCAAAAAATTTGTAGAAGTGGGTGATGATGAAAAGGAGAATATGATAAAAAAAGAAAATGATGATGATGATGAAACAGATAAGATGATGAAACATAGAAGATGATGAAACAGAAAAGATGATGAAACATAAAAGATAATGAAACATAAAAGCGTGTCGTTCATAAAAATATAAAAGTTAAACATGCATACCTTTGTGTAATGGGAAGCGCTTTGGTATCTGACTGATATATAGAAAGATTAACCCAGATAAGTATGAGACAAATAAGATAAGTTGAAAATTGTAGAGGAAGGTGCGTTTTTGGACTGTGAAGAGAGGTATTTGTAATCAAAGGTGTTTGTCATATGGAAAAGAAGATGGTGAGGATAGAGCAGTTTAAAAATGTTTGTGTAATGGAAAAGAAAATGGTGATGATGAAACGGAGAAGATGATAAAGAAAAAAGATGATGAACAGAAGCATAGGTCATAAAAGTGTAATAATTATACATCCATACCTTTTGTGTAATGGAGAAGCACTTTTGTAAATCTGATCTAAATAGATGAACACAGATGAGTATACTTGAAAGAAGATAACTTGTAAATTGTAAACGTAGAAGCGTTGTTTGAATGTGAAGAGATGTAGCGGTAATCAAAGCGTTTTAGTGTTGATTGCGTAGTGCAATCATGATTTTCGTCTTGAGAAGTGTTTGAATGTGAAGAGATGCAGCGGTAATCAAAGCGTTTTAGTGTTGATTGCGTAGTGCAATCATGATTTTCGTCTTGAGAAGTGTTTGAATGTGAAGAGATGTAGCGGTAATCAAAGAGTTTTAGTGTTGATTACGTAGAGCATTCATTATTATCGTCTTGAGAATTGTTTGAATGTGAAGAGATGTAGCGGTAATCAAAGCGTTTTAGTGTTGATTGCGTAGTGCAATCATGATTTTTGTCTTGAGAAGTGTTTGAATGTGAAGAGATGTAGCGGTAATCAAAGAGTTTTAGTGTTGATTACGTAGAGCATCCATTATTATCGTCTTGAGAATTGTTTGAATGTGAAGAGATGTAGCAGTAATCAAAGCGTTTTAGTGTTGATTACGTAGAGCAATCATGATTATCGTCTTGAGAAGTGTTGATAACTCTGGACAGTGCAATTAATTTGACCTTGAGAAATGAAAAGAAATTTAAAAAATGAAACGTTTGTTGGCTTCTGATTTATTATTTAATAATTATGACGTGCAGCAGATGATATCCGCAGTTTAGTCATCATTATCTCGAGCAGTGCGAGATTTAATGCATTTAAAAACTGATTGACAGGTTGATTTGAAGACAATTACAACCACTTTTTGAAGGCGGTGGAATATAAAACGCTTTCTAATCGGTCATTTTAAATTTCTTTTTCAATTAATTGAAAAATGGTGAAAAAGATTATAATTCATTTATAACTTATAAGATTCTAATAATAATAATTAATTATAATTCATTTTGTGTTATGGTAATTACTGTTAATTAAAAATGTAATTAAGAATAAATTATAATTACTAAAATGAAGACGAACAAAAAATAATACAAAATAAGAAAATGCATATAATAAAAGAGAACAAAATATAACTTATATATTGAGATATATAATAAATGCATACAAAATAAGAGTCCAATATAAATCATCTTATATATATATATATATATATATATATATATATATATATATATATATATATAAGAAGTTCAAACAAAATAAAATACAAATTTTCAACTTTAATACCAAAAAAATGGATAAAGAACTTTGATATCTCTGCTTGTTCTTTCACTTTCAACTTCAAAAAATAATTTAGGGTGATCCTCTACAAAGAGTTGATGAAGAGCACGAAAGTCTTTCCAGCCAGATCCTATCTTAACATACCTAGGTCTTATTATCAATTTACACTCGACCTCGCCCTTGGGTCCATGTAAAACAACAGAAGAAAGTCCACTCTTTTCAAAATAAGTAGCAAATTCTTTCTTCAAATACTGAAAAAAGAATAAGAATGTGAAGAGATATTAATTATTAGAAAGGAATGGAAATTTAAAATAATATTAAAAATTCAAAACTAACCAGGTGGCATGCTTGACAGTAGTATGTGGATAATTCAACAGTAAAATGGATTAAGTTCGACATAGAGAGAGGACGACGTATGGCAACATTGTTAAGGAACTTGGTCTTAATTCCTATGTCTGCAGAATGTTTAGAGACGTGGATTACGAAAGATGAATTTCCCAAGTATTTTAACACAAGCAACTTGTCAGACTGATCTCCATAGAAAGATCTTAGTTGGTTCCAGCCTTGAGTAATCATTGGAGTGTGAATATCCATGTTGTAAATAACATGGTGAACATTACTTTGGTAATCCACAACGGTCCATTTAGCACCAAGGTCCTTCCAATAGCGTATGATGAAGACTCGGTCGACGTGTCCACAGTCCTTAAAAGATTAGCAAGTTAAGAATAAAGAAATAAATAAATTTAAATAACAAAGATAAATGAGTTTGAATCAAAAAATATACTTGGTCTTTCAAAAACATAGAAATGAATCTGCCAACCATGTCTAAAGAAAGTATGGATTGTGGTGTGGGCATGGGTTCCATTGAAGCAGAATAGGTTGGTGATGAAGTAAAATTGTAAGAGAATAAAATGGTTAACAGTAGAAAAATCAGATGTCTGACTTTGAATTGGTAAACACAGGGAATATATATATAAAAACAATAGGAGAAGTCATAGTTGTTGGAAGTATTCGTACATACTGAAAAGTCTTAAGTGGTAAAAGTACAGGTTAATAAATACGAATTCAAAAATTATACGTTAAATAAAAAAAAATTATGAAACGTCGTAAAAGTATAAGAAGAATTATTTAATGTAATTTTGTAATGTTGATTTTTTTGAGGATGGTGTATATTTAATATTGGAATATAATAAAGTTTAATAATTATAACGTGTGGCAGATGATGGATCAGTTTATTCATCATTATCTCGAGTAGTGCGAAATTTAATGCGTTTGAATACTGATTGACAGGTTGATTTGAAGATTTATAAAAGCAATATTTGAAGGGGTTGGAATACAAAACATTTTTAAAACGAAAAGCTTTTGATGGAGTAAAGGGTGATTTGAAAAATGTGAAAAACTCTTTGAAAAATGTGCAAATGAAAACGAAAATTGGGTAAAAATTTGTAGATTTGGTGATAGAATGAATTATTAAAAAAAAACCATTAACGAATAAAAATGAAAGAGTTTAAGAAAGAAAAATAAAGAAGATGAAGGGTTTGCTTGTAAAAGGTGAAAAAATACAGAAAAATTGGTCAAGAAAAAGGTAGATTTTCATACAAATTACTTACCAGTTGAAATTGGTGAAGACTACTGCATTACTTTGAAATGTTGATTTTAAGCCTGTATCCAAAAGAAAAATATAAGAAACAGTTTGATCAAAGTAGATAAACGCCAAAAATAGTTAGATTAACTATTTTTAGTGAAGAACTTTGCCAAAATATAGTGTAAGTTGGTAACAATAAAGAGATCTGCTGATTAAATGCTTTATTAAAAAAAACCATGAACGAAAAAAAAAATGACAAAGAGATTTGAAGGTAGAAAAGTAAAGAAGATGAACGATCTCAAAAGTGAAAAAATACAGATAAACAACAGTTAGATCTACATAAACACAAAAAAAAGTTAGATAAAAAGTTTATTTCAAACCTGATGTTAAATCTGCGGCAGTGAACCATATTAGAAATGTAGCAAACCTAGAAAATACAATGATGCAATAAAATTGTTAGATATAACAAAATAAAAGAAGAATGAGTTGTTCGCTGGAGAAAGGTAGAAATAACAACGAAATCTGGGTAATAAAACCATATGTCGCAGTGAGCCATATTAGTCCTGTACAAAGAAACGCATGAAAAAGATAGATCAGACAAAATATAAGAAGAAAAAAAGATGTTCGGTTAAGAAAAATCAAAATAAAAACGATATCTGGGTTAAAACTCTAAAAAAACTATTGAAAAAGATAAATATCACAAAAAAAAAAAGAAGAAATAAGTTGTTCGGTTGAGAAAACTGAAAATAAAATCGACTTCTGGTTTAAAACCTGTAAAAAAACGCATGAAAAAGTTAGATCTAACAAAATATAAGAAGAAAATTAGATGTTCGGTTGAGAAAAATAAAAAAAAATTACTTCTGGGTTTAAATGTCTAAAAAAATGATTGAAAAAGATAGATCTCACAAAAAAATAAGAAGAAATGAGTGTTTCGGTTGAGAAAACTCTAAATAAAATCGACTTCTGGGTTTAAACCTGTAAAAAAAAGCATAAAAAAGTTAGATCTGACAAAATATAAGAAGAAAATTAGATGTTCGGTTGAGAAAAATCAAATAAAAACGACTTCTGGGTTTAAACGTCTAAAAAAACGATTGAAAAAGATAGATCTCACAAAAAAATAAGAAGAAATGAGTGTTTCGGTTGAGAAAACTCTAAATAAAATCGACTTCTGGGTTTAAACCTGTAAAAAAAAGCATGAAAAAGTTAGATCTGACAAAATATAACCAGAAAATGAGTTGTTGGCTTAAGAAAACTCAAAACAAAAAATACTTCTCCGTTTAAACCTGTAAAAACACGCATGAAAAAGTTAGATCTGACAAAATATAAGCAGAAAATGAGTTGTTGGCTTAAGAAAACTCAAAACAAAAAATACTTCTCCATTTAAACCTATAAAAACACGCATGAAAAAGTTAGATCTGACAAAATATAAGCAGAAAATGAGTTGTTGGCTTAAGAAAACTCAAAACAAAAAATACTTCTTCGTTTAAACCTGTAAAAAAAAGCATGAAGAAGTTAGATCTGACAAAATATAAGCAGAAAATGAGTTGTTGGCTTAAGAAAACTCAAAACAAAAAATATTTCTCCGTTTAAACTTGTAAAAAAAGGGATGAAGAAGTTAGATCTGACAAAATATAAGCAGAAAATGAGTTGTTGGCTTAAGAAAACTCAAAACAAAAAATACTTGTGCGTTTAAACCTGTAAAAAAAGGGATGAAAAAGTTAGATATCACGCTTGGCTTGACCTTAGTTCTGCTCACGCAAGTATGTTTTAATCCCTACCGCCTTTTTCTAGTATAGTTTTCATGGTCACAGTTGGAAGCCCTGTAGTAACTCATTTTTGTCCGCTGTTCCAGTTTGCGAGTCTGGTTCTAGAGCTGCTGTTTGGTTCAGTGTCGAAGTCCCGTACGAGCCCATTTCCAGGTAGGGAAGCTATGGCTTACTCCTATATTCCTTTTTCCATGTTGTTTGGTTGTTATTTCGAGGTCCTGTGGTTGATGTGATGATATGTTAACTGTGAATGTATGAGTGTGTTGTTTTGGACTGGTGTGGGTGACTATTGCAGGAAAATAGTGGCGAGACCTGATAATCTCGCCCAAGCGAACCAGTCTCGCCTAGGCGAGATGGACAGGGACTCGCCCAAACCCTTTTTACGCGAAAGGTCGCTTAGGCGACCAGCTCAGTTTTTGAGCGAGCGAGCAACTCACCCAAGCAAGAGGGGTCTCGCCTAAGCGAGATCCCGCGTTAGCTCCTGCTTCCTTTTTTCAAGCCCTTGCCTAGGCGAATGGGGCTCGCCTAAGCAAGAGCCTCTCGCCTGAGCGAGACCCTTCAGTCTGAGCGAAGAGCTGGACGAGACAGTGTGATTGAGTGGTTGTTTTTGAAATTCTGAAATGGTTTATGCTTGCTTGGATGTTGATTATTGTGTTAAATGCATAAGACAAATAAATATGCATGAGTGATGTGATTCATGAATTGTAAATGATGGTTTTGGGCGTGAACCTTCGCATGTGAAATGAATGAGGTGGTTGGTACTAAATTGACACGACATTGGCATGAGATGGAATTTCACTATGTTGGTTGAGAATGATGAGCTGGTATGGATTTACTGGAAAAAAATGAAAGAGATGGATTATGAAGAACTAGTATGCGATATGCATGTATAATCTGTATAATGAATCTTTCTTGATTGGTTGAGCATGTTTAGTCCGTGTCAGCGCATAATTCCTTGGAGTCTCTAGGTGAGACTTTCAGGGTCGCGCTTCAGTGGTCGGGACGTAATTCCATGGCCCCTGTTAGTGGGTGTCTATGGTGGTGCCTCATCTGTATAACTAGGTAAGGATTCAAGGTAAGGTTGCATCCTGACACTCTAAGGAGTCAGTTAGTCTCACCTAGAGCGAACTGACTCCTGTGATGAGGGTAGCAGGAGGCCTGAAATTCATTAAGGGCTAACCTTGTGGTGAGGGAAATTGATTCATTATAACACTTGTAACACATAGCTCGGGGGTGAGCAGAGGTATCCACCACAAGTGCAAGCATCCGCTGAATCTGACCAGGTTATATGTATCCGAATGAGTCGAGTCGTGTCTTAGTGTATTGTCTGAGAAGTCATAACATGCTTGGTTGATATATGTATACGGTATGGTGAATATATTTTGATTGTATGGATGAAATATTTTGTGCTCTAGCTTACCCTACTTTCATTGTTGTGTGTTCTACTGTGTGGTACTCTTTTTTGCGATGATCATCAACTTGTTGGTGTGAGCAGATGCGAGGAACACCTGTGGGCAACAGGGAGGTGGTGATTCCGCTGCATAGTCCGCGTGGACTGGTTTCTCATTTCTTTACAAGTTTCTTTAGGGTTATGGCCCATGTATTTGTTCATCCTTAGATTTATATACTTTTGGTTAAACTCTGTATCCAGTTTTCTTTTGGGCATCGTGGTATGCCTTGAGTTGTAAGGAGTTGAGTTTCAAACTCCCGGACTGCGCTAGTTTGTTATCTTTATGTGACGCTACCTTTAATTTCGCTTATTAAATTAAATGGAGTGTTACATAACTAAAATATTTTATTAAGAAAATAAATCCCTTAGAGTATGTTATTTGTCACTTGGAACAACATCACTATTTCTTAAAAATTTAATCTTTGTTGAAAGTGAAATATGGATGTTTAAATTTGCTCGTTTTAAGTGTTTGTCAATATTCACTTAGAGCATGCCAATCAAAACGAATTCACCTTTACGTGGGATTGCTTAAACTGAAAATATTGTTACGTATGATTGAATAAAGCACCTATGTTCTTAAGTTAAGTGAGGAGACAAAATTTTACTTACGCAAAGTATGGAACTTGATGTACTTGAATGACTTATTACCTTTGTGATTAATTTAGTCCCATATTTTAGGGATAAATATTTCTTCTATCACGAAAAATGAATTTGAAGATATAGTTTTTTGAGATATACCGAGTCACAAATCTCCATTAAAAGTAATTTTTCTTTCAATAGTGAGAGAAAAAAAAATAAGGGTTAAATATGTTTTTGGTCCCTTAACTTTAAGTGAATTTTGGAATTAGTCCATTTTGAAACTTTGGACCAATTTAGTCCTTCATCTCTCGGAATATGTGGATTTAGTCCTTTTAATCAAATTTTGTTAGGTTTATTTGATGTTTCGTACGCATTTTAGGATTGTATTTGAGTTGTTTATACTGTTTGACACATTTTTTCTTCAATGTTAAGTCAAATACTATTGTGAAACGCGTTTGAAATGTCAAATAAACTTAACAAAATTTGATTAAAAGGACTAAATTCACGTATTTCAAAAGATGGAGGACTAAATTGGTTCAAAGTTTCAAAATAGACTAATTCCAAAATTCACTGAAAGTTAAGGGACCAAAAACATATTTAACCCAAAAAATAATTGCTACAAATAAATTTATGAAAAAAATTATTTGTTTATTTTTAAAAATATTTGTAGAAAAATATTTAAATAAAGAGTAACATGTATAATTTGACATGGAAATCTGCTGAGATTACGCAAAAAAGTAAAAGAGAAAGTGAATAAAATAGGTAGTGATTAATGAGGAAAACCCCACCTCACTCCTGCTTCCACTCCTTTTCTGTGTGCTGTGTGCTGCTTCTGTCTCTTTAAAATGGGCACGTAATTTGGAAAGAGAAGACAGGCAGTGATGGAAACAGCAGTGATGCACTTTGTTTACTATTTGTTGATATCAATTTGTTGGTGCAGTGGCAACATGGGGCAGGCTATTGAATTACCTAACTACACACCCATACTCTCTCGGTCAGATTTTCAGATTAGACTCTACAATGAATCCACATGGGTATCAGCCCGTGTTTCTGGAACTTCCTTCGACCAGTCCTACAAAATTGGATTTCAAAGGTTTTATCTTTTATTTCCCTTTTCAAAAGTGCTGATAATGATGTTCTGATGGTTGTTAATAAGTGAGTGTTAATGATGCACCAGGCTATACCAGTATATCCATGGCGCGAATTCCAATTCTTCAAAAATTGCATTTACTGCTCCAGCCTTAACGAGTGTGCCGTCTTCATCGTCACCCTCTGGGAATGCCTATATTGTAAGAATATTCATATCAACTCGTTTTCATGGGAAACCTCCGTTGCCCAATCCTGAACTCAAGCTGCGGATAGAGAAGTGGAAAAGTCAGTGCATAGCAGTTAGGAAGTTCGGTGGGTATGCGAATGATGATGATATTAACAAAGAAATCGAAGCTCTTCTAACTACCCTAAACAACCAATCCATAACAATACAAGATACCGACTCCTATATCATTGCCAACTACAATGCTTCCTCTCATAATACTACTCAACGCTTGAATGAAGTGTGGATAAATGTGTCGGGAATTGGGACCCAGTGCTGACTGAGTGTTGTTTTTCGTTTAAGTGCAGTATCTTGTTTTTGTGTCATTGTGCTTCAAATGGCTTGTGTCAATGATATCATGTGTGAAATGTCTTGTTTCGGCGTTTGAGGAGGGTTTAATGTAAATAAAACTAAATTATAAAACATTTGATGGTTTACTTAATATATAAAAATAGTTCCTATTGAATGGTTTAGGATACGAATTATTTCTTACTAATTCAATTCTTTGAATGGGATTATTCTGTATCACTTGTATTTTGAACGGTTGAGGTTTTATTTTGTCCAATTCACCTTTTACAACAAATTAGCGTAAAAAGTTATGGCATAAGATCGAAATGAAAAATCTATTGCCAAAACAATGTCAACTCATAACGGGTAAAGATGTTTGTTTTATATGAGATAGTGTTGGAAGGAGAAACATTTTCATTCAGCTAATCAAACATCCGCACAATGCGCTTATAATTAAAAAATATAGATATTATCAAGGTTAGGTTGTGAGGTTTTAACAGAAGTTTTTGAAAGACAAAATAGTGCTAACGAGTTTTGGAAAATATCTCGAAATTCAATAATCTTTGATTGAAGAAACAATTACAGACTATGAACATGGGTGTGGCAACGAGTCAATCCATAAAGATATTGATAACTTCAAATGATGTTGACTAAGTTGTTTTCTTTTTTCATTGTCAAGTGCTTATGCCAGTAGCAACAGACAATGAGATGGAGATACTGGTATACACAAAAACCTGTGAACCAACATCTCTTAGCCGATGAAGTGAAAATAATTATTGTTTCATTTGGTTGTAATAGCTTTAGGTTACACAGTATGCGATTTAGCAATTATAATCTTTACAGAATCAGAATATGAAAATAACTTCAAAAGCATGATCATAAAAGAATCAAGAGATATAAAAGAGGATAGAAGTGGAAGAGACAGAAAAATAGAGAAGGTGAAGAAAAAATAAGATGTCCTGAAAGCCAACCTTCTGGTTGTCCCTAAAAGTGTAAGTCATTTCTTTTTTGAGATCGTCCTCGAAACTCCATATAGAGTGCTCGCAACAAATACAGTGAAACAGTCAAACTATCAAATACTATAGCAAGCTAATGATTTTAACTAATGCAGAATATAAAAAAGGTACTTCGAATATAAATGTGGAAATATTATTAACCTGATCCCGGTCCATACACCTCAAGTAAAAACACAAACTTGATTAAGAAGTAGCTTTAGATATAATCTATGGTGAGGAAAAAGAAAGCCATTTAAATTTTTCTTAATTTACATTATTCTATGTTTATACACTTATAAATTATTCCTTAAAATTTAATATATCACATGTATTAAATCTATAAAGCCAATTTTTGTAGTCCGCAGGTTTAAATGTTGAACAGGCAGATGTTGGCACGGGCACGTTTGAAACGCCATATTGCACGGGGATGAAGAAAGTGGAGGTAGGTGGGTTTAGAAGATATGGATGGTAGAAGTCTACATTTGTGGTCTGGTCTGGACAACATAGAGTTTTCCATCCTTGATGACACCTTCAATGTCCTGAGGAGACCCATACAACCCTTCAATTTCATTTCCTGCACGGGCAATGCTTGACAAGATTGACTGCCGAAAGTTTCCATCAAGGATCAGTTGGTCTGATGAGTAATCAAGCACCACCTTCTCCTCTTCATCCATTGGCACACTGTTCAGGAAGGAAATTCAGTAAACCGGTGTCAGAAAGCATGAAATGGAATTGGAAAATAATTACTTGAAACAGTTCACAGGACCACTCTAATCTCCCAAATATCAATGCACGTACTATTTTCTTATATCCTAAGGGTTACCATTATTTATGAAAACAGAAAGACCCGAAAATGAGATACATTTACCAGTGTAGCCAATTATACTCTCTTATCCATCATACACATACCATTTTGCTAAGCCAGGCAAGTTATGCAAAGCTAGACAAATTCCATGTTCAATTCAAAATGACTTGTGTACATTGGATATAATTCTTGCCGCAATTTCATATTACAAGGGGAAAACAGTTAAAATGATTGGCATCGCGTTAAGATAATAAAACATGCAGATACAATTCAATGCCATCATTTCATTAGCTATGAACTTGTTTCATAGAATAAAATAAAAAGGTAAATAAATTTATTGTAAAAGTTCAATTTTTTTTATCAGGAAAAAGATTAATTTAACTGATAAGGAAGGGTAATTCGATCTACTTTCTCATAAAAGTTAATTCTAACAAAGTTTCTATGGAAGATGATCATCGATGAAGAGTTGTCAAAGTTCACCTGTCATAAAGACCTGCACCAGCATAACCTTCTAGGTCTTCACCATTGGAATCAGATCGAAAAATAATTGACCGTCTTATAAATAGGCCGACAGGTTTGCTAGGATAGCCCAAGATCTAAGGAAGCCCAAAAAATTAGAAAAATAATGAAAAATTCCAAAAGCATATGCCGTACTGGTAAAGATAATTCATATATGATGTTCTTATATTTGACATAATCGATAAAAGAATGATAACTAGGGCATTAACCATACAAAATACTACAAAAACAAAACGATCTTGCAGAAGTACCTGAGGAGAGTTCAAATCACTCTTTTTGCAGATAAAACTCAAAGCACGACCAGGATAAGCTCCAACCAGTGTTTCTCCAAGTCCCTTTACCACCTATATCAGAAGAGTACCACAGTTAAAATAGCTTCTTTCCCATATCGATTCAATAGTGAATATGTTTACTTAAATGGGCGGAAGAATAGGGGAAAACATGACATCATTAAACATACCTCAGCATATATCTCTGACGAATCCCCAGAGGACGGATTAGTCGTGTGGATGACAAAAGCATAATCAGCATTTACCACTTCCTGAACAAGGACAGCCATGGAAAGATACTCGTGGTCCAATTTCACTTTTCGTGTGCTGAAGTATGCCCTTTCATTCCACTTGGAGCCCCAAACCTTTTTAATGAATCAAACAAATAAATAATATTGGTTCATGACCACTAAAATATACACAAGTATTAAGGTTTTTACACTAAAATTCGAAATAGATCTAAACTACATATCTAACATATATATGTAGGAATATATTTATTTTGACTGTACATTGCAAGCATGTCCAGGTGCAACAACTTGGGAGATTTTAAAAAATAAAGGACGAACAAGGAAAATCGGTGGATAGTAGATTGTGAATGAATTCGCTTGAGAAAAGGAAACCAAAGATACAAATTTAAATTAACTTAAACTTCAAGCTTTTAACCCACACAATACATCATATTAAGAATTTCTATATCTTGAATATCCAAGAGCCGATAAATTCATAATTGAGAAAAACAAATCATGAGAAAATAACATTAAATGATTAAAGGGAAAAGCATAGAACATATGATTTCCAGAAGGCATCATTTGCAGAGTATGTGATACTAAAATGAAGAATAGAGAACTTAAATATTGGTCTCTAATAACATCTCCTGAAAAATATTTCAAATTTGTGTTGACCTTAGTGAAAATGGGTAGTGGGCAGTGGCAAAATACACAAGAAACAAAAAATTCTCTTGCATAAGATATATCAAACCCAGTTCATTCAAACAAGGAGAGAAGTGTTAACCTTTTTTATAGCCTTCCAAGCTTGTTCCCATCGCTGTTCACCTTCATCACCCGGCCAAGGCATTCCAGAACTCTTCATTTTAGTTTTCAACTCCTCAACCTGAATATAGTTAATGTATAAATTCATTGGCTTCTTCGATAAGACTCCACATCATTTACATGGAATAATTTAAAAACTGCAGGGTAGCCGAAGAACTTTAGACTAATATCAACTTTTGGTATTCCACCAAGAATAAAAGTAATATGTCGAGCATGAGACAAAAACTACTACTTCTTAAAAGAATAAATGAGTGATTTGCAAGAAATATTTGGAAGGGGTGGAAGGGGTATATGGGGTGTCATAACAGAAAAGTTTAGACTCATGTTCATTAGAATGATTGTTGGAATCCCAATTCAAGTCGAGCTATTAGAGAAGCATAATTTAAAACTTAAATAAGCAGTTTTCTTCAACCAGTCAAGTACATAATAAATAGGGACTGATAATTGTACAGTTTGACATACAAGAAATACCAAAAAGTTACACTAGATTACACGGAAACCCTCTGTAATATTAACATACTAACATATCATATAACCATCAAGACCAAACCTTGTCCTGTTAAGTGGTGTTAGTTACATAAATCAAATCATCCCACTAGTCTCTATATTCAGAGTAGTGGCCTTTCAATATTAAACGCAACAATAAGAATCAAGATAAATAAATGTTTATTGTATCATGTTAAAGTTAAGCCGGTACTAAAAGAAAAATACCAACTGGGGTGGTGCATTCAACTGTAAAACTGTTTCGCGAATCTCCTTGAGAACACTGAAGTCCCCCTCAATTAGCTCCTTTTTCAAAATATTGATCCTGTCAGCCACTGCCTGTTGATTAACATGCAGTCCAAGATTTCATTAGACTACAGGAAAGGCTGGCATAAAGTAAATGAAAAATGAGATAAGCTATAGATGTCAACCATGCAGTTAAACAATCTTTGAGATTTAATCCTATGGGGACTACTATGCTTTAGTATAAGACTTTGCCTCTGCCATAACCTCAATTTTACTCCTAGGTTATAAACAACCACTAACTGCAACATGAAGTGGGGGAAATCCATTTTTTAAAGGGTAGAGCATTTGAAATGTATTCAGGTTCAGTTATTATAAATTGTTATGAAAATTCAATTTAGCACCTTAAAAGTTCACATTCAAATATATACACCCATTAAGATTTAAGAGTTACCAACCTTCTCGTATACAAATTGAAAACTACAACGGATCAAATACAATAGTTTAGCAATTCAAAAAGCCAAAATCAGAAGCCAATGTGTGTATTCCAAACCCCAATTCAAATTATAAAAAAATCACACTAGTTGATATACATGGAAAATCCACGATAACCACAAAAAAGGAGATGCAGACGTTCATTAAGCAACCTGAAAAATATGGACAAAAATATAATATATAGAACCTGATTTGATTTATCAGAAAGAACATGTTCAAAAACTCCAAATGGTATGGCAACTGAGGTAGGAATTCCAATCCAAGAAGCTACTTTCCCCTTTAAATAAGCGATATTACGAGATTTAGCTCCAACCTGGGAACATAACTTTGAGCAAGTTATTCTGGAGGAAACATGTATAAGAAAAATGCATATGTATACCGACACGTAGTTCATTTCGAAAGCTAACCATTTCACCAGTGAATTCTTCGGATGAGACAGCATATCTACCACTAAAATTCTTTCTCGCCAGAGATATGGGTGACACTGAACCAACATCTTTCAGGTGAGTTGATTTGTCATCAGTAAACTCCCCCTCCTTGACCTGACTGTATGAAATGCCACAAAATGAAAAATTGTATAAGAAAGAAGTAAAACACAGCAATTAAGGTTGAGCAGTAGGAGGTGAAGTGAATATTTTAACAGGAAGGCATTTAAACATCTTTAGGACTTTAATCCAAAGCAGAAACAATGTTTACCTATAAACTACATCAGCAGATGTAGGCTTTAAGCGCAAAAGCTTTCCTTTATGTTCTTGGAGGTTAGCAAGGATATTGGGATCAAAGCATGTAGCAAAACAAACCTGGAAAACTCAAAACTTCAGCATTTGACAGCCATTGCATTTCAAAATCTTCTCAGCAATAAATAGCGTATCATAGGCATGGTAATATGATATAATAACAACAATACCCTTATCCCACGTGATGAAATTGAATACATGGCTCACAACTGTTGTGTTTGGTTAGAAAACCACAAGATAAATATGATAACTAATTTTTTTATTTTTTGTCTTGGATTAATAGACATTGCACTCTATAACAGGTTAGCTGATGAAGCGTGTCAAGTCTTTTAATCAAATCTTCATAATTGGTTAAGTCTAAATTTGCAATTTATATCAATCCTGGTAGAAACCCAACCTACACGAGAAAAGATGGATAAAATTACTGAAATAAGAAAGGATTTGTAAACTCTCTTTCACAACCCAGATGCTAAGACTTCAATATCGAAGGCAATCTCTGCCCAAGCCTACAGCCAAAAACTGTTAAAACATTCAGATTCCCTGATTCTACCCCTCCTTACTAGGTTTAATAACTGGGTCTCACAATGTGTGTGAATATCCTCGTTAGCCTAGTAAGGAGTAACTGACTCCCAACAACGTGAATACAAATTCCAGCACTTTCCCTATCAGCAAGTTCTCCTGGTCATTTACATTTTGACCTTTTATGTGTAAACCTTCCAAATCATGGGCTTTTGATCCAACTGTCCTTGAATTTCCCAGAAAAACCTTTTGTTTACATTATTAACACTAACAATATCACCGACTTTGAATGATTGGATGCTGAATTTAATGAGAATCAAATTTAGAATCATCTGAGAACGAAGGTGAATAGTTTTCAATAAAAATACTGTTGTTGGAGTATGCTAATTTACCTAGGGAGCATGCACTCAAATGTCATCATAGTTAAAGAGTGACTGTGCGCTATTTGAATATAGATACCACTGATTTAGTGTCAAACTGAAGATGAAACACACAGGTCTATCATTTAATAACAGCATCCTTAAATATAACCAAAATAGTCTGGCTATCCAAAGTAAGATGATACCTTGCTGTTTCTTGCTCGAACAGAAACATGAGATAGGACATCAGGCATATCAGGTGTCAGGACAGCAACTGTACCATCTGGAATTTCTTCTTCTCCTTTTACACTCTTGGCTATCAAAATTGTTGGTCGCTCGTATGTTTTGTTTTGAACTGCAAGCAACTCATCTACAACCTCAACATATCCAACAGTTTCAATTGGGCTAATAACTTGCCAGCTGTTTGAGAAAATTATAATTAGATTAGAAGGTTATAATTATCTCAAAACCAGAATGATGGTGTATGGTCTAGCCTGTTGACTATATTATATTGAAGATGACATCAGAAACAAGCATGATCAATTCACCTTCCAAGATTAGCTGTCTTTCGGAGCACAGGATCCAGTCGATTTAGAAGAGTAGATAAAGAGGCAGCAGATCCAGCACGGATAATTTCTTCAGTAAATATTTCCACCTGCAGCAGGAGATATTCTAGATACAAACAAAGGCAAAACAGAAAGATAGAGAACAAAACAATCAAAAAATACATACAGCCCATTGGTCCACGCCAAGCAGTGATCCAAGGTATTCTGCCGATGGTTGCAGAATTTCCTGGTATAATTGAGCCTTGTTTGTGAGTGCAAGGCGGGTTCTGTCAAGGACTGATTTAGCGTACAATGCCCAATGAGTGTCATTACTCTTGCACATGCTTAAGGCAAGATCCCATCCCTTCAAAATAAAACAAAGAAATACTAATGGATATTTTCCTTTGTCTGATTAAATATAGACCAAGAATATCTGAAGACCCAAGACACTATGTAGCACCATTACTGGAACAGCATCAGTGGTTTTCTTGCATTGTTAGTTATGATCCTTTATACTCAGCTTTAAGAAACTTAAGTTAACACAAAGCAAATTCAATCCTCAAATTAATGAGGAATGAATATTTAAAAACGAATGTTGATGAAAGAAATTCCCACATTGTGTGACCACATTACTGTCAATTATAATCCATGAGAACAGTGGAATTGACCATGATAAAAAATAATAATTGCACAATTAACAACTGAAAGAGCGAGTTTGGGAAAAAATAATTTTAAAGATTTCAGTTCTTTATGGGGTAAAAAAAGATTGCAATTTCAACTATATGTTATTTTAAGGATAGCAGCTGACATTTGTAAGAAAATCCAAAAGAAGCTGATTTTATGAATATGATAAATTGTAACATGATTGTTTTTCAACAATGTTTTTCCCTTTCAGCTTCATATACATATTCTTTTTCTCATATCCAAATGGAATAAATTATCTTAAAGCCAGTTTTCAGCAAACTTAGATAAATACAAATGATTTTTGCTGTAATCAATTATACATATAATTGATTTTTGAAATAACATACCACATCTACAGGCTTTATAAGCCTGAGTCTGAGTTTTGAAATAACCCAACTAGTGAGTACGAAACAAAAAGGGACAAATCACTATACCTTCAAACAGTAGATAAGATCTTCATTGTCATCCGATGAAAGGGCAAGATTTTCAAGAACCAAGATGATGAAGTACATTATTTTCTGCAAAGTCCACACACCAGTGTATAACAGAATTTGATTTAAAATATGTATCAACACAACAAAATTCAGCAAGCAACATTTAAAAACAGTTACACCCCAAAAACAGGGAATTACCTCAGGTGCAGCATTGTTTAATTCCTCATAACCCCTTTCCACTGCTGTTCTCACGGTAGAATCAAGAGCAACATCCAAAAATATAAGATCTTTCAGACGACTTTGGGATTTACTGAGTGATGGTTGGAGTTCCAGACGAGCCTCAAGCAATCCCTATTGAATAGAAACAAACATATATTAATAGGACTGACGCTTTGTATTTCACACCACATCAAATCAATATCAACTTCACGTTATTCATTAATTAAATATTCTCACTTTTTCCTCTTCTCATACATAAATTATATAATTTCAATATATACCTCAAGAAGTGGTTCAACATTCTTATCTTCAACGTGCTCCATGACAAACTCTAGTAATCCCTGCTTGTGGTAGATCAAATAAATATTTTTATATTTCAGAAGACATAACATCATCAGAAACTGATTTATAAAGAATTAATAAACATTACTTGAAAACCAGCAGGCAAACCCGGCACTGGATTTATCTGCACTCCAACCATGAAGCCCTGACCCTGAGAAACAATTAAGTGTAAATTAATTGCATGAAAATCTCAAGATATAAGAAAAGGATGAGCAACAGAGATCTTATCTGTCTTGTTACCTCAGATTTGTAGCCCATACAATTTGCAATAGCAGATTCAAGATCCGCACCTGAATGAACTGCCTGCATATAATGTAATCAAACCAAAATCATCATATGACAAAATATAATCCACAAGGTAAGCCCAATATGTCAAGGGTACTATGCTATGGTGGGAAATACAGCAATGGACAATTTTCTAAGACCACTAAAGAGGTAACTAAAGGTGGAACAAATCTTCAAATCAGTAGCAGTATTAGATTAATACAGAGGTAGAAGCCTAATGAACCTTGCCCTCCACTTCTGAAGAACCTTTTGCAGCTTATCATTGGCAAGAACAAACAAACCTTATCTGGAAAAAATGAACTCCACTTCTGATAGGCAAGGGAAAAAGGAGGGGGTCTTGAAAGTATATATAGGAAGAAAAATAAAAGCAGTAGCAGTTAACTGGTTAACAGTTAGCTGTTATTTGACATGAGATGAAGACTTTTTGTAGAATTCTATATATTGTCATGTCAAGGAGAGCTATGGGAGTCTTTTTGAAATGATGTTTGTGACAAGGAGAACCCTATGAGAAAGGAAAGTAGTTTTCCTTTGTAAGCTTTGGTTTTTACAAGGTAAAGTGAATAATATGCAGTACAAGACTTTATCTTTTTGCTTCTTTTTCTGTCTTGTCCTTTCATCACTGTTTCTAGGTTCCTAACAACTTCATTTACTTATGCTATCATGCACACACAGATATAGCAACTATTCTATCACGATCACTCCTAATTTATATGCGCAACCATATTAGCACGACAATAAGAATTTATTACGAAAAGAATTGAATAGAAGCCAAGAGCATTTTCAACTAATAACATTCACTAACTGAAAAAAAACAAATCAGAAAAAAATAACACATAATTAAGAACGCATATATAAATACAACCTTCAAAGTCCTCATGTAGTTTCCCAGATCACGCAGAAGACCTTCCTTCTGATCTCTCCTAAAATTTGGCTCAGAATGAATGGCTCGATCATAGCTCAGAAGCCGTTCTTTAGTTATTCCGTTGTCATTCAATGTTTTCCAGTAAACACCAATATCAAAGTCACTATTTATATAATCAATTAGTGCCTGGAGAAAACCAAAACAATAAAGGTAAGGAAGATAAGGGCAAACCATAAGGAATTACAAAGAGAACAACTAATTACCTGACAGATCACAACATCATCAGGGCTAGTATTATTGTGTAACTTCTGGTGCCATTCCTCCATCATTCCACCTTTGCAATCATTATTTCTCTGTAATAGAAATTTTTCATAAGATTAATCCATATGCAGACAAGAGGGAAATATGCAGATGCTATAGAAAAGCAAATAAAAAACAAATGTACCTGAATAACAAGGATTTCATCCCGAATCCTTTGTCCAACATCTCCTTCACCTCCACGACCAACAGTAGACAAGATCATCCTTACAATTTCTCTATACTGTGGATAACTTGTATAAACATCCTGGAGCAAGTCCGTAAGCCTGTCCTGTGCTTTACTTATCTCACTGTTCCAATCAGTAACCAATGCTTACTAGAAGAAGACGATCAAGCATATAAACAGGACAGACATAATCATAAACTATATAGCAAATAAATAAGACTGTTACAAAAGAAAGACAATAAACAAGCAAAATCTAAAGCAGAAAGTTAATTGTGATTCATAATCTTAGTTTCCCAGAATGGTTAATATTATTCATTATCCAGAGAAGTGCACAAACCAAGTGAGAAACATTTCATAAGGAAATCTACCGTGGTTTCACATTGTAATTTTTGTTCCATATGAGCTGCCTTGTAGCCATGAATCTCATCCACACCAAAATTCCCGCAAGACCCAGTCGACCAGCACTTTTGGCTTCATCTATCAAGTCCGATGCAATGTTAAATCTGAACGGGGTAAAAGGATGAGTGAGCATCTCAGAACCAATAGAACAAAGTAACATCCTAATAAATATTCTGTATTTGTTCAGTCAAATGCATCAAGGTTTGTTTTAAAAAAGGGAAATTAAAAACGGAAGATTCCAAGCTTTTACACACACTATTCAACACATCCATATTATTAAGTGAAATTTATGTGTCTTGCTATTCAGTGGAACTTACACGAGTTTCACCTACTAGTAAGTGGTCAGGTAATAAAGGTGCCAATAAGTTGAACATACAAAATAAACGAACAAGCAAAAACTAAATATTAGTCCGAGAATATAAAAAAGTACACATCAGGACAATTTATCATATCACAATTAACAACTTTTTTTTCTACGTATCTATGACACCACAAAAGATGCATTCAGGGACAAGACTGTCAATCATTCACCAATACTTCCATGTAACAAAATGGTAACGTAGTCCCTTCTGACATTCATACCTTTGATATTGGCTAACTGATCTTTTACAACGCACACATATCAAAAGTTGATGACATTAATTTGGAGCTGCACTTTGAAATTGAAATCTATGACACTATATTTTTAGAAAATAACCCACATTCAAAAGCCTTATGTGAAGGTGGTGATGAGATTAACCAAATATATAGTCTTTTTACTCACAAAATATATTATTTCTTCTGAACGCTGTCAGAAAATAGGTTACCTACTTATCCATTAAAATTTCATTGCATATAAATGGTATCAAATTAAAAATTATATAACCGAAATTATGTTGCAAAGGTTTTGGTTATACATATCTCTCACCTATACAGTCATATAAATCAAATTAAAGTACCCAGTCAACCACATCCAATCCAATAAAATTAAGTTATTTCACTTAAACCTCTTTTCTTCTTCCTTTCATAGTTTGATAGATGTCTATCACTTCCAACATAGCAATTCTATAGTATTAATATTGTTCACAACAGGACAGATCTAAAAGATTAATCCCTAATGGACATAAAAAATAACATAAAATGCATAAATAGTATTTTCAAGAACCCAATAACTCAACGAAACCTTTGGTATTAGATGCTCTAACACAAAAACATAGTATATCGCATTGGTACTGGTGAAGAAGCTCAAATTGCCGTTAAGAATACAACTATCAGTGGAGGACCCTTGGCCAGTCTATAAGCTACATGTTTTTGCTACAATAGTAACAGAAAATAAGGTTTGCTATAATCCTGTACAAATCCTATTTCTAGTTTCAAGTGACAGATAACAATAATTCAATAAAGTAGTAAAAGTTTTTAAGGGATTTCTGACCGATGCATGAAGGACTTTTGTGCCTCACTTTCCATTTCTGCTATTTTATCCAACAAGAACTTGGCTGTACCTTTGCCATCACCAATATCCTTTTAATGGAAAAAAATATATATATTGTTGATCATGATAACATGGTGACATAGGCCAACATAATTGGAGAAAGAAGAAATACAAACACAATTTCAGGAAGTGTAACCTTTTGTATATGCTTTTTTCCAGCAAATTCAATATAAAAATTTGATCCATTGTTCTTTATCCATTTTCCTTCAGATAAAATGACAAATGGTATTCCTTTAAAAGTATCATCAACTTCGATATCCAAGGACTGGACCTGAAAATTAAATTGATGTTATTAAACTTAGATTAAAATCCAAAGGTCTAAAGACTTAAAATACTTAGGAATGATATTGTAGACACCTCAAAGGAAGGATGAGACAAAGAACCAGCTCTGAAAGGTGTTTCAGCAGCCTCAGTCAGAGCAACAGATCCAGTGGGCAGAGCATTTCCAGGTGGTAGCTAAGATTGCCAATGAGTTTATTGTAAATAAAATGCCTTAAAAAATATGATGAAACAAACAACACAATTTTAACACCCAGGAGAACATTAATCTGGTATATAGTACAATAAACACTCACCAACCACTCATTAGATGTTCTAGATAAGGCCCAGTGAAGTGTAAGAGGTTTCTTTGAGTCTGTAGCCAGGTGAACCTTAATCTTACCAGCATCTTTGGTAACGAGGACCTTTTAAAGATAGGAAAGACTATCAAAATCAGATGGTCAATAAAAGACCCACCAGCTCAAAATATCAATTTGGCAAAAATTATCTCACCAAAAGATCATTATCATCAAGCTTGTATATTGTCTTGTTCAAAACAGGACCACTTTCATATTCTTCCCTTGCCTCGGCATATTGTTCAATTAGTCTCAAGGTCTTTGGAACATCTTTAAATTGTTCAACTATATTTTCATCAACAATTCGGTTGATAATCTGCCTCAAATCTCTTTTTTTCCTTTGTATTCTTTCAGCGCGGAAGTATTTTTTTGTTTTCAACTGCTTGGCAACTTTAGTTTGTATTTCTCCTTTGGTAATCTTCTTTCGTATCTCATCCAAAGAAGCACCCTTCTCAAGCTCTGCTGACAACTCTTTTCTTGCTTCCTCAAATTCCATCTGGCAATTAAGCAGCGAGTGCCAAAAGGTTCTCTTAGATAAAATGAATTATAATTTGACAACCTAGGTAATTAATATTCAACAGAAAAGTAGAAATTGGAGAGGATGTCACAAAGTTACAAGTTGTTGTTCCTGAGAGTAGTTAGGCTTTCCAGCTTTTTCCCAACGAATATAAGCTTGAATCTGTACAAGTTCATCAGGGATAGTCTTTGTTTCAGAAACAGAAGGCTCCTTCACTTCAGCAGCTTTAGTATTCTTAGTTAACCTTGCACGAAGATCTTGTACAGAAGTACCCCTAGATACTTCCTCCAATAGTTCTTGCCGAGCTGCTTCATATTCCGCCTAACATAATTGAGGAGAAAATTATATACTAATCATGTATGTGAAGGAAAAATGCAATAGTCCTGACGAGAGCAGTAAAATATAACAGACTAATGTTGAATTCCAGCAAAAGTAGAAGGCTGTCACTAAATCCATTTTCCATATAATGTTAGATTATCCAAAAATGAACTATACAGAACAAATTGCGATCATAAACTTACAAGCCAAAAGGAAGGAATCATATTTATCATTCTTTTTACAAAAATAGAAGAATCAAATCCAGTAAAAGTAACCCCTACCTACCTCCTCCACTTCCTCTTTACTTTTCGATTCTGGAAGTTTCAGGTAGAGAATTCTTTTTCAAGAGAATAATTTAAGGAGCATGTAAAGCAGTGCTTTTTATAACAGCAATGAACAATCAAATAATAACAAATTTGCATAGAAGATCTAACTCCCAGAGCCTGTTGTACAAGGGACATTTCCTTTTAACTTTCCCCCATATAACCCCCATTTTATGGCAGAATAACAACCACTAACAAAATGTTCAACATGACCTAAGTCCTAACAACTGGCTAATCATTACAAAATCAAATGATGAATATAATCAACAATATTTTAACATAATTATCAGTCTATTTAGAGCGGTTAACATGTTGTAAAGCATGGATATCCAAAGAATAATTTTAAAAGTAATAAAAAATATAACATATCTTGTAAGCAAAAGTGTTCTTCCAAGAGATACTCTATAGTGTAGTGAGATGCCTATCCAACAGGCACAAGAAAATAATCTTAGCTATATATCATGTTAGAGAAGAAAGAGATGATGCGTTTGGTAGTTTATTCTCAATCACAAGTGAAAGAATGCTCTTTCATCTGAATAATATTTCATGGAAGCTAAAGACAAAAACCAGAGAGTGGGTCGTAGTAACCCAATGTGATAGAATCAACTTAAATAAGGATTAGGAGTGGGAATGTCAATAAACCTGGACAATACATGAGCATAGAATTTATACGAGATTGCAAAGACTAATCTTTTCCAGAGATTGTTATGGAAGGCATAACCAAGAACGTTTACCATGGATACATTCAGAAGAATATTCTTCGAATGAAAAGCAGAAAATTGATATAACAAAATTGGAGAGCAAAACAAACTAAAGGGAGAACTAGGAAATTATAAAAAAGAATCAGCTGAAAGGAACAAAGTAGGCATCAAACTTCAAAAACTTGCAGCTAAATGTAAGACATGAAAGACCATTTCATTACTGACCTTCTCTTGCTCTGGAGTGTACATCTGCTTACCCTTTCGTTCCCACCTAAGATATGCTTGAATCTGTACAAGGTCTTCAGGAACTGAAACTTCTTGAGATAGCTTATTTTTTACTGGTAACTTGATGTGAAAGTTCTCACCATTATTTTTAAACCTACGTTTAGAAAAAAATAGAAAAAAAAAAAAAGCAAAAATAACTATGTCTAAGTTTACCGTGAAACTATTATTCAACAATGGCGATAAAAAAACAAGGCTATGAGAAGCACACCACTTATTTTTAGCCTCATCAAGTATGAGGAACTCAATGGATTGTGCCGCAGGGTCGTAAATTTCTATTTTAAGGAAGGATTCCGAGTCAGCCTAAAGCAACAAAAAAAATTAGTCAAACGGATATGCAAATCTATATTTAAAGATGTCAAGTCAGTTTATCAACATTCCGATAAAACTTTCTTTTAATGTTGCAGTTAATGTTGAAAACTTACTTTCATGAAAGGAGTTCTAAGAGCTTTGTTCTTGTAAACTTTAGTTCCTTCCGGGCGACGAGAAGGAAGTACCCACTTCCTGAACATAAAATAAAAAAACGGGGGGAAACAAATCTCCTTCAAATTACAAGATATATTAAAGACTATTATTAACTAACCCAAACACCTAAAATGCTTGAGGAATATCAAAATAACTTAACTAGTACAGAACATACCCTGGCTGATCACACACAACTCCCCAATGTAAAAGCAGAGAGCTACTACTGTATGAAACTTTAATTTCTACTTGTGTTGCAGCTCCTGGTTGTGAAGAACTAACACTAACCTGCTCCATTGAATACCACCATCATTGACTAATAATGTCTTATTACAATCTCATATTTACCATCCATGAACACAATTAAATATTATGGGCCACATGAATACCTGCAAGTCAATATTTCCATCAAGGTTGAACCTCCCAGAAAGCTGTTCAATGGCCAAAAAGGCAGTCAACACAACACTCAAATTCCAGTTAATAAAAACAGACAAGAAAAGGAACACATTGAATATTATTGATTAAATTTTATACGCTCACAAAAACGCGTAATGTTGATTTGTGCCCAAATTAATAGTTACATCCTAAGCTACTGTCTTATGTCATGTTCATGTATGAGCATTCAATCCAATGCCTCAAGAAAATGAACGCAGTTTCTTAACGCTCTGCTTGAGACATTATCAAGAGCGAACATATTTCAGCATTTCCATTAAAGTTACTGTTTCTTTATGATTACATTTTTTACAAAGCTTCATTCAAGATTACCTAGCAGACGTCCAGCAATTTTTTTCTCAGCACCATTAAATAATTTAAATAATAATAATAATAATAATAAAATAAATAAAAGGAAAGACTCCAGGAGTTACTCTTCCCCCATCAAACTTTAAGCTTTCTTAATTTAACATTTAACCGCTAATTTAACAAAATGAATCCTTCCTTTTTTTTTTCATTCTTAATATAATCTCGATCCTTAAATAAATGAAGAGGGTAAAGATTTTATAATAATTAGTTTTCCCTTCACTAATACTAATCATAATAATAATAATAATAATAATAATAATAATAATAATAATAATAATAATAATAAATGATGATAATATAATAATAATGATCAGACTGAAACGACGTAATGATATTATGGTGATTGGAGCATACCTCAGAAGCCGGATTCGTGGTTAACACAGCGCGTGGAATAGCGTCGACGTGGCGGTGCTTTCCCATGGCTAATTTGCATTTCCTCACATACAGCCTGTTCCCGCGAAAATTTGTACGAAACGCGAGATTCTTCTTTCCTTTGTTCACACTGACCGGGAAGGAACTTACCTTACTTTGATGCTCAGCAACCGTTTGCGTTTGACAAAGCACCGTTTGGTGGAAGATACTTTGGCTCATCTTCACGGATCTACTCCTTACTATTCCTCTAGACAAATAAGGAAAACATTAACATGCGTCCATCATTCAAATTCACAATGAGCAAAAGTTGCGATACCAGAACCTATGAATAAATAAGAACGAGAAGGAGAAGAGGCAAATTTGGAAGAAAACAGAGAAAGAAAAAGAAAAGAAACCTTCGTCTTCCTCAATCGGTGGAAGGTGTGAGAGTGGCTTCGTCTGAGACTTCGAGAAGAGTGTGAGATTGGAATCACGTAAAATTAGAAAGAAAATCTTCACTGTGATGAGAGAGAGCTTGGAAGTGTGTGTATGGTATCGGTTGGTTCACTTGGAACGCTGAGAGAAGTAATATCAAGGGAATGGACACGTGGCAAGGTGGTATTGGTCAAAGATGGGGCTGGAGAAGTTGTCACGTGCTTCATCGCATGATGGCACAGTGTTTGTGAGACGAACCCGTGGGGCCCGTGAGAGCTGATACTTTCTTCTTTATGATATTCATAACCGCTTTCTTCCTTATTTGCCCCTGCTTTTGAATTTAATTTCAACAGTACCATGATTCTGTCCTATGAATGAGAACAAAATCAACGTGAATCACACGGTTATAATTGTCCGCATCAGATTTCGGGAAATCTTGGAGAGGAATTCCAAATTAAGTAAGCCACTTGTTTGTTCAAGAAATGAATTTGTGTAACTTTATTGTGATTTTACTATTATTGAAGTTACTTCAAAATATTAGTTCCCATTGGTTTATTCAGCGACAATTTTTTAGATATTTAATGTTCGCACAATTGGCACCCATGTATTCATCACGCAAGAAGTGCGCAAGTTAGATTTTTCTTTTTTTCTGTCTAATCAATTAAATTCATTTTAGAAACTAAAAATTATCTTATATGCAGTATATTGATTTGTGTCTTGAATTTCCCATACCTAAGCCAATTTTTAATATAGACTTAAATAGTATTAATTTAAATTTTTATATTCATTTTCGGATCCTTATTCATATTTACTCAGTAAAACAGTGAGTATATAGTTTTTTCCAAGTTGTGCATCTCATCTTTCATTGTGTTCAGGTAGAACCATTAATATCCTTTCACATCTGTATATATTTTGCCTCTATATATCAAAACAAAGAAATGATTCTACTGTGTTAAGTACTAGAAACTAAATTAGCTTTGGGTTTATTGTTGAGATTAAAAATGCAGATGTAGGAGTTCCTTGGTAAGATTGATTTTGCATTTGGTTTTTGTGAACATGATAAATAGGGAATTAGCATGAAACACATGCACACGTGTTAGGAAGTTCATTTAAAGCATAGGATAACATTGTAGGAAAAAATAAAATTATGGAATCATTAAGTGACAAAAAATAAATAAATGGAAAATGGAAAATCATTTATAATTATTGTATGTCAAAACTTTTGGGAAGATAAAATAAGAAAATCACCGATGACTAGTTTTAGGTCAACTTTAGGTCTTGTTCAAAACATATCCTTTTTGAAGAATTTTTTCTTGCTTTACCATCTTTGTTTAAGCAATTTTAAGTTAAGGAATTACTAAAATTATAATTTTACATAAAGTTATAATTTTTTTACAATATTATAATATTTTATAAGATTGTATAAAATATTATATAGTAATTTTAATTGTGAAAAATAATTTGAATATGTGAGATCCAAGTTATCTGAAGGGCAACCATTTTGAAAGTTCGTCTTAGATTGAGGTCCAAAGTTAACAATTGGAAGGGGTAAGCACTAGGAGAAGGCAAAAGCAAAAATTGAAACATATATCGTCGCATTTCTGAAGCAGACAGCGGACAAAGTAAGGGGAAAATGGGTGATGTTTGTTTCTTTCTACCTCTGCATGCACTTCTCACCCCATATATGTGGTGGATCCAGATTAGTGTTTCTTGTTTGTTTTCAAAGGGGAAGATGTTAGAATGCTATGGTCTTCAAAAACTTCAGTTTCTCTGCATTTGATTATAATTCTGATTTATTAGAAAGTTCTTTTTACATAAATGACATCGACATTCACCTTTTAATTGATATAAAATTTTAAAAAAAAATAATACTGATGTAAATGAACACTTTTACAACTCGTCATAGAATCTATAAATATAAAAAGTATTAACATGGGAAATAAATTAATAATTTAAGATTAAATATATTTTTTGTCCCTTGATTTTCAGTGAATTTTGAAATTAATTTATTTTAAAATTTTGAATTAATTTAGTTTTTTATTTTTCAAATTAGTTCTTTTAGTCAAATTTGGTTAAATTTACCTGATATTTCAAGGATCTATAACTATATATAAAGAGGATTCCCTCTTTTGTGTCCACATTTTATAATTCCAACTTTACTTTTACGATGTAATTATTGTTAAATTTTTTAAAATTAATGTTACTTTTACAAATTTTTATAAAACTATTTATTTATCTCCTTCTTCTTCTTTTTTTCTTCATCAACAATTATTTTCTCATATTTTCTCCATACATTTATTTTTGATAAATATAACATTATAATATAATTAACTACTAATATAATATCATGCATATTCAAAAAATGTGTACACACAGGCGCGATAGCGCCTGTGTTTACGCTAGTGTTTCATAATAGTATTTGACTTAACGTTAAAGTAAAATCTGTCAAACAGTATAAATCACTCGAATACAATCTTGAAATGCGTACAAAACATTAAATAAACCTAACAAAATTTGATTAAAATGACTAAATCTACGTATTTCGAAAGATAAATTACTAAATTGGTCCAAAGTTTCAAAATATACTAATTCCAAAATTCACTGAAAATTAAGAGACAAAAACATATTTAACTCAATAATGTATGTGAGAGTGAAAATGATGATGACATAAATGTTTAACTTTTATCTATCTATCTATATCTATATCTATATATATATATATATATATATATATATATATATATATATATATATATATGTATAAATTGGAATTCCTGTGTTGTATTTAAAATGTATTTTTTGAAAAAATAAAATTTTAATTATATATATTTTTAATTGATTAATTATAATATTTAATTGAATGAATTATATATATGTAATAATATTTAATTATAATATTAATTTTTATCTTTACATGTTCAAATTGTTTTGTTGTAATTAATAATTGAAATTTAACTTGTTTTAAGCTAAATTTTAGTATTATTACACATTTACAACTGTTAAATAATACAATAAAAAATTAATAATTTAAATTATGTTCTATTTTTTTTAACTAAAAAATTGGCCAACAGGCTAAAGAAAGGTATAGTTTCATTCACTATAATTGTCAATCATAAATAGAATTACAAATACTATATTTTTCAATACTTTCACTTATTCTTAATCTATTTTGAAATATTTTCAGTCAAAATTATTATTAAAGTTTTAAGATTTTACTAATTTTTTAGATTTTACACTTCAATCTAGATATTTTGTATAGGTCAAAGCTAAATAATCCAAATCGGAGCATTTCTAACCAAAACAGACCATAATTAAAGTTGAAGGATTGATAAACTTGTTGTCATTTGTTTGCTGCAACCTAGTTTTTAAGTTAGAAATTATTTCTTAATAATGTTTGATTATATTAAACTTACATTTTTTAAGATTATTTTTTAAATTTAGATCAAACTTCTAATGTTGCAAAGATAATTATAATTCAAATTAAAAACAAATTATTTCTTGCTAGGAAGGAAGCTATGAGATTCTTTATTTAATCTCCCCTCTAAGATATCCGGTTCTTAATCCTATTTAATTTTTTTATTATTTTAAAATAAATCATTATTATTATTATTATTATTATTATTATTATTATTATTTCTATGGATCACATCCCATCACGTGTACAGTAGTATCATTTCCGTAGTTTCATTCATGTAACGAACCCAATTTGGTAAATCCAAAAGTTGCTTTTCTAGATTCTGAAATGGTTCTTGTATCAAAGATACACTTCGCATATACATCATACTTATCTTATTTATATTCCGTTGATGATTAACACATCAACGGTTTCCAATAACAGTCCCATTTAAATATCTTATCTTGGACGCCTTATTTAACCACGGTTTCTTCGTTATAAACAATTTTTATTTAATATTCATATCTTCATATTATCATTTTTTTTTCATTTCTGTAAAATTAAATATCATATTAACGCCGTAAATTTTTATAGATAATATAAATCAATTAATTTTATTTTAATTTTAAAAAATCAGAAAAAAAAAAGTAGTACATGGGCAGATCTTAAAAGTGGACACGTCAATTACTAACTTATGCATTATCACGGACAGCTTGTCCAAGCAAATAAATTTAGGTGCTTGAATGAGTAAAGGAGGGTTTAAAATCCACAACTTTCACAAGCAAGGAGCTGTAAAACAAAGTAAAGTTGATTAAAGAAAATGGAAACTAAAGCCCAAAAATCTTTACACCACTCTCAAACTTTATTATTAATTAAACTTTACTAAAATAAAAAAATTATAAATTAAAATTTATTAAAGGGTAAAATATACTTTTTATATTTTTTTCTTATTATGAAATTTTATTATATTTTTCCTTTCAATTATAAATTTTAGTTAATGTTATTATTTTGGAACAAGTGTATTATTTTATTTTGGGAATGATCTTGGTTATATTCAATACGTTAAATTTAATTGGTTAGATTTACCTTATAAAACTTAATATTGGAGTAAAATATCAAACACTATGAAGATAAGATCATGGGAAGTGTGAATTTGATGAGCAATCAGTACATCCAAAATCTAATCTGTTGCTAATGATGAGACTTCATATATTGTTTTTTACTATGTTTATGGTTCTTTATAATTGAAACACAAGTTAAAATTTTCGTAATTTTTATGCGAGTACATATAAAAAAGTTTATAAAATTATAGAAATAAAAGTATGTCTTAAAATAAAATAAAAAAATGGACTGTAGTAACTCAAATTTAAACATTAATGGATGAATGAAAGTATAAGGATAAATTTGAAGTCCAAGAAAAACGACAGAAAAAATGTGTTGGAAAAGCAAAATGATTCGGAGATGATTTGTGTTGTTCCGATGAAAAGGAAAGTAAAAATGAAAGGCGAGAGACACTTGGCTAAACGCAGAAGCAAAGGCACAGCTCAAATGCTTTATATTTGTCGAGAAATGGCTGACCAGTGACCACCACATCATAAGATATGGATCAGTATGCTCAGCAAGTCACCAAAGATATCATTGGCGGTTAGATTTATCCACTCACAATGGTGTGGCAATGGTATGGCTCATCCCTTTCAATACCATTTCATCTAAAACAGTGTACAAGGCTAGAAGTAGAAGCAAGCAACACCAACTTCCTTTCAGATTTTCATTTCCTTAGTTAGAGTATTTAAGAAATTATTTCCATTATAACTTTTTATTATTCATGTTTAAATGCCATTTCTTAATTTTAATTATCTTTAAATTCTACATTTTGTAATATTATATTATGCATGACTCTTCCATCATTTGTGTTTGAGATTACATAATCAAAAACATCTAAATGTAAAACATTTAAATGTGTACATTTGCAAGCAAATGAATTGGTATTGGAGCTCTTCATCCTTACCTTCAATATAAGTCTCAATCTTTAACGATCTATTGACGTCAAAAAAAAAGAGAATAGTTTAGTGTCTCTCACTGGTTGGATGCGATCGTCGCCTTCTATATTATGGGTTGAGATCTTCAACCTCTATCTCCATTATGTGATGTATGCTGTTGTTGGGGCATGGGTGAAAGGAGGCTTGTGATATAACATTCTCATGCAATTTTTTTATCAACATGAATTTGATAATATCTCCTGTCAATGACTGGGAACTTCATGATCAGAGTGTAGATATTATGGTCTTTAATGGGTCAAAGGAAGATCGTTTTAACAATCAGTTACAAGAGGTATCGATGTCTACTACCATTATCCACTCCAAATTTCGTTCGGATGACAATAATAAAAAATAAAAAATGAAACTAATATACAGAGAATACAAAAAAAAAAACACAAAATGGAAAATGGAAAATAAAAGATATTTTTTATTATTTCAAAAAAAATATACACTTATATTACATTTTTACTTTATTTAATTTGAATCTCTTTATTTTATCTTATTTTATTTTATTTTTATCTTTATTATTATTATTTTATTTATCTCCTTTTTATTTTATTTCACTTTGTTTTTTTTTACTTTTCTTTTTTATTATTATTATTATCTCGTTTTATATTATTTCTTTTCTTTTATTTTTTATTTTGTTTGTATCCTTTTCTTTTTTTATTATTTTTTTTTTTTTTTTTT
>Ga0214542_1001957_pt1 | contig 42670 bp, 13 predicted proteins | sample CNSS1metaG_FD_160096 | JGI IMG/M metagenome (GOLD analysis project Ga0214542, IMG submission 160096) | Root nodule microbial communities from cowpea collected in UCLA plant growth center, Los Angeles, California, USA - CNSS1 | ecosystem: Host-associated > Plants > Roots > Nodule | place: USA... | reverse complement strand
TAAAAATATATATATAAATATAAAAGATAATTTTTTTCAAATGAATGTCTTAGAAAAGGAATATTAGAATAAGTTTAATAAAAGAAGTTATTATTATAATATTTAAACTTTTTTAATATAAAAGTTTAAGATTTAAGATTGAAGAGTAAGAGAAGTATTTGGATTGAGATATGGTCAGCTGATTTGCAACGATGCATTTAAAATTTTATATAAGTTCATTTGAAGAGAAATGCCTTGAATTGATAAGATGGATTTACAAAATTACATAAAAATTTTATCCCTGCAACATATTTGAGTGGATGCCATTTGATTTTACAAATTTATCCTCATCAAATTACATCACTGCATTTTATAAGTTATTATACATTATTATTATTTTTATTAATTATTATTTATTTATTAATATTATTTTATTATATATAATTATTATTTTTATTATTTTATTATGTATATATATAATAAAATAATAATATATATTTATATCTATAATAATAATAGTTATTACTAATAATATATGTATATAATAATTAATAATTATAAAAATATATATAAAATAATAATTAATAATATATATAATTATTATTAATAATATATGTATATAATAATTAATAATAAAAATTAAAATATTATTAAAATTTAATATTTTTTATTTATTTAAAAATTATTTAATTTTATTTTTATTAAAAGGGTAGTTTGGTCATTTTTAAATTTTATTTATTATAATGTTTTTTAATCTATCACATTACTCAAATCACTTACTAACTTTCATAAAATTCATCTTCAAATCCACTTACTTTACTTTCTAAATCCACTAAAAAAAAACACATATTTATCTACACAAATTCACACAAATTCATCTTCACACTCCCCCCTAAATCCATCTTCTCAGGCAAACATAGCCTTAATGTTGATTTAAGAGAAGGAATGATTCTATTTAAAAAATATAGGGATTTAGTTGAGTAAAATAAAATATAAGAAAATTAAGTAATCATATGTTTATTTAAATATAGAAATCAATTTACTAATCAAGCTTTGAAAAAATTTTACCTTAAAACTTCAAGATTATAGGTTATTTTCTTGCTTAAGCTAAAAACTTTCAGAGAATAAAAAGTTTTAGGTAAGGAAAGTTAACTTAATCCATCTATTTTTGTAAGATTTTAATAAAAAGTCATGCCTTGCTGTGGAGTTTAAAGTTAGTGAGCTTCATATGAGTTTGAAGCTTTTAAATTGAGACAAGAAGTAGTTTTGTTGCATGTGCATCTAATGTTTTTTTGTTATATGTAGAATCAAAAGAAATGTGTTTTTGACATTCTTTAGTTGCATGTATAACCTAAAGAACTTTTATTGCAAGTGATTTTTTAACTTTTTTTTCATTTCTGAAGTTAATTTGTTGCATATAAATATGATGCTTATTTAGTATACATTGAGTTTGAAGTTTATCTATTCTACGTGCATTTGTCTAATAAAAGTTTTCATTTTCTTTAGTCTTAAAATAAATTCATTTTTTAAAGAATTAATCTTATGAGATGGAATGAAAATGTTGTTTAGTTTAAGTGAGTTAGTTTTTGTTTTTAGAGTTGTTGAAATTTGAAATGTTTATGCAAATGTATCGTGTTTGAGTCACCTTAGTGTGTGTTTTCATCAGGGGTGGTTATGGATTGATTTTTGAATGATCCAATTCACATCCATTTTAAATCCAAATAATTGGATCAAATTTTCAATCCAAATCCATTTTTTCAAAAAAACTATTTTGGATTTTTTTAAAATTCATATCCAAATATTTGGATCAAAATTTAAATCCAGACCAAATATTTGGATCAAGTTCAAAATCCAGAATTCATTTATTCTAAAAGAAATTTAAATTGAATTTTCTAAAACTTGTGTTCTTAAAGTCGACAAGATACAATTTGGCCCAACCCATAAGGTTAGGCTCTAGCCCACGTGAGCTAGGGCCAAAAAATCCCCCCATTAAAGAAGTCCATAAGGCCAAAAATCACACAAAAGCCCTGTGGGCCAAGGCTTGTCCATGTTTTCTTCTTAAACATGAAAAATATATTATTTTTTAAAATATATTATTATACTTTCTATCGTCGGCTCAAGGTCGATAAGTCTAGTGGTCGTGTCGACCCGACCTCACATGGTCGGTTCATCATTCCCGCCTGGCCCATCAAGGTTGTCGGCCCTGTCTGGTTTGTATGGGTCGTCTGACACAACCCATCCGAGTCGTCGGAATAACTCAGTCTGTCCGAGTCGTTGAGCCCGCCCAACCCATCAAGGTCGTCAGGCCTGCCCAATCCGTATAAGTCATTGGGTCAGCCCTACTCATATGGGGCTTCAGACTCGCTTGGCCCGTTCGGGTCATTAGGTCCGCTCGACTTTTTCGGGTCATCGGGTCCGACCAACTCGATCCAGTCGTCCGGCCACCCTACTCGTTCGTGTCTTTGGGTCCGTCCAACCCGTTATGGTCGTCGGGCCCACCCGACCTTATAGGGGTCGTCGGGCCTGCCCAACCCGTAAAGGTCGTCGAGCAAGTTATGTCTGAGTTTGAATTTAGCCTAGTCCATCTCAACCTTTAACCTAATCCAACTAAAAATTTAAATTGAAAATTTGGATTGAATTTTTTGGATTATCCATTTTTAAAAATCTTTATTTAGAGAATGAATATCCAATTCATAAAATATATAAAATGTAGATTATATAGAAATCCAATAGATTTTAAATAGATTAAATTTTTAATAAAATAAATTTTAAATGAATTAGATAGGAAAAAAATGGATCGGACAAAAAAAATTAAATTTTTTGTCCATCCCTAATTTTCATGATACCTTGCTCAACAAAAATATTTCCTTAAGTCACTTATATAAGGGCATCATTTAATACTTTCGCTCAACAAAATACGAAGCCCTTAAACAAATGTACTACTTGAGTCGCTCTACTCAGCATTTCTATAATACTTTTTTCTCAACGAATTATTGAAGTGCTTAAGCAATGGTATTGTGCGAGTGTCTTAAGTGAGAGTACCAATCCGATATGCTCACTAAATAGAAAGTAGTTTTGCTCAACTAGAGATATCACATGATATATAGAGATTTTTCATCGTTTTTTTTATTATATATATAAAATAAAGTTACGATAGACTAAGATGAATTTATGTAGGTAGTTTGTGGCACTATAATAAATTTCTTTTTAGGAACTTAACGCACGCGTACATCCTAAAATTATGTCTGGAAAAGATTGAATTGTTGCTCAAAAAACGTTCAGATACACATTATGAAATTAATTAAATTTAGTATTTTAAATTGCTGAATATTACAAAATACTTTTAATATTATATAATGAAATTCATTTTACAAATCGTCAGGGTTATAGCTTATTGATACAAGGTTTTGGAGTGTTATATAAATTATACTAAACTTAAGTTCCTTAATATTAGAGTTAAATATTGACTCATGCGAACGAAGAAAACTTGTTAAAACTCTGCCATTGCTTGTAATAAAAGAACGTTAACCCAATTACAACTTTATTTTCCATTTTTGTTATTTGAGATTTTTAGATCATACACACATTAATCAATTCAACTATCAATTTTTTTTTAATGATTTGATATTTCATTAAAAAATTAATGTAAAATATACTTTTTAAATATAAATAAATATCATTGTAAGATTACATTATATAAATGCTTGATTTATATACAACTCAATATGCTTGATCATCATCATGTTCATATCAAAATTTTCAATCATGAGATTGATATAATTTAATATTATATATTAATCATTAAAGAAAATAATTCTATAAAAAATTATTGTTTGTTAATCCTAAATAACTTTTGTTTTCTTCTGCATTACTAAGGGTTGAACCACGCATGTAAAGATGAATTGAAGACTTTCTTTTGGATCACAGCTGAAAGGAAGAAAATAAAAGACAAAGTGATAGAAAAAAAGAAGAAGGAAAAATGTATTTAATGAATGAGAAGAAAAAGAAGAAGAGAACAAATACAAGTGAATGAACGAAGAAAAAAAGTAAAAAAATAATAATATACTTTTATTATGTTATTTTTTAACAAAAGTCTTTATTATTATTATTATTTTAATTTTTAATTATCATTTTTAAAGCAACCTCTCATGCATTTTTCCATAAAATTAGAACCAAAGTGAGAGGAAATATATTATTGTGCACTCTCAAATTATTGCAACTCTTTTCAATTCTCCTTCAAAAAAAAAAAATCCTTCTTTTAAAGGATGTATAAACCATAACATTACAAGACTACCTGTACTCTTATATAAAATTTTGGTTTTGAAGCAGAGCTAAACTAACATTTAGAAAACTGACAGTGAATTATAAAGATAAGACTTTTTTCAAATTAATCAAAATAATTTATTAAAATTCTATGATTTTACTGAATAGTTAGGTTTTGAATTTTGAGATGTAGATCTACTTGTTGAATTATCAAAACTATAATCTCATTAATATTTCCTTGTAAATCTTAAATAAGGTGTATAGGTTTTTATTCCGTAAAGGAGAAAAAAAGTGGAGATGAGATAGGTTAAAAAAATAGATAAATGACCGATAGAGAGAATGACATTATGCAGCACAGACAATGGAATGAAACTTTTTCTTCCGCGAAGAAAGAGTCATGATTAGACAGCTTATTTAGTGGAAAATTACTTCTTTTTTTGAAGTCATAAGTGAAGGCTTCAGTTTACGAAACCCAGAAGTAAAAAAAGAAGTAATACTCTAAATACAACCTACAAAGTTCAACCTTTGGAAACATAAAATTAAACTTTATCTTTTGTTGGTGTATATATATTTAGAGAAAGAAATGGAAGAGGCAAATATAATTTATATACTAAATCAAGGTATCCTTTAACTTAAAATCGACATGAAAAATAAATATACTTTAATAGCTTATGACAAAAATGTCCATCGTATACACTCAGAAGAAAAAGAAAAAGAAAAAGATGTTGGTGTGATGTTTTAACAAAATTTGTATATCAAAAAAATTGAAAGGGTCGCTGTGTTCATCCCTTGTTTGTGTAGAGGGTATAAAGTTTAAACTTTCTAATGTATAAACAATTAGGGATATTTATAAATTATAATTGATACAAAAGGGATGTCGCCAACCTGCTTGTAATTATCAGTTTCCGGAAAAATGTTATATGCCGAGGCCATTCAATGGTTGTTCAACTGGGCGTTCGCCCAATGTCCTTAATTTCTGTACATTCACCACAGCAGAAAAATGTAAATCAATCAATAATATGAACAACAATAAATGTCAGCAACCAGCTACTTCAGTTATACACTTTTTCCTACCCAACAATCTCTGTCTATCATGATTTATATGGTATTTTTTCTATGTAAAGACATCCAACTATATATCCTACTTTTTGCGATATTTCTCAGTTTTACTCTATCTTGTCTTTGCATAGTAAATGGTCTAAATAGTTTCTTGTGGTTAATTAACAAGGTGTTTGGTTTTCAGTAGAAAAAGAAAAAACCCAAAGGTTAAAATGGAGTTCCAAATAATACGCGGGATAGTAGCCTGAAACTCAAGAACTTAATAGAAGGATATATTGTAACTACAGAGTCACTATAAGAGTTAAAAGAGTCACTTAATGACGTCAGTTGAACCAGAGAATTTAAACTGAAATTATTTGAGAAGAATTTAATTCAAAAAAGAAACTTTTAAAAGCACAAAACCAAAATAGCAACATGATGATCGACAAAATCAGGGCATTGCTTAACATAAAATCTACATTATAAGAGCACTTCTCATTGTGAGAAAAATTGTGCAAAAGAGAATAACAAGGGCTTATTATTACCGTCATATATTGCGGAGGATCGTCCATGGAAGTAGTACCTAGGATTACTTCCCTTTTTAATTTTGTTGTCAACTTGTGACAAACTCGCAGCTGAAAAAATAAAGAAATACAAGTTAAGATTATAATTTAAACATTCAAGATGTTGTTCTTAAAGTTTCTTTTATCATCACACTCTACCTCGGATCGAGTAGCCCCGCCAATAATAAATATAAAGATTCGCTTTCCCATCTTCTTGAAATCAGTAAGCACATTCTTCAACGTGGAGTCACTATTGAAGGTAGGAAAAATTATAAAATCAGCTTTGAACTTTGAAAACCATTAAAGCACAACTTGTATCTGGTAAAGAAACAAACTTGAGTGAGATAATATAGTTCATGTAACCTTGAATATCCATCATCTGAAGTACGAGATCTTCCCCAGTTTGCTGTCCTCCTAGATCTAATTGAATTAGGAGCAGTGGTTGGGGCTGTTTGGGGAACTTTGCTGTTTTTTGCTGGACCTCCCCGGGCACTACTTTTAATTGGCTCATTTATACACGAATATTCAGTCTTAGGTAATTCACCCTTATTGAGCTTTTCAATGAGTTCCTAATAAACACAATACCATAAATATTTTACATCTTATCATATAAAAGAAAACAAATAATATTTTATACTAATATCATACTATGTTTAAGCAAGCAAAATGATTTCTTACAGCTCAGCTTCTTGCACCCATACGACAACAAAAGAAGAATACTCGATAAGCTAATTTTATCAACTCATCAAATATGACACTCTCAGCACAAAAAAAATGAACTACCACACTGGCTAAGAAACAAGCTAGAGGGAAAAATCATTGAAACTTATGACTGTTGACATCTAACTGAAACTAATGTCAATTTTAGATAAACTTCATGTTAAAATTACTCATAATAGAAAAAAAAACTTCAAAAATATATTAAACTTTTCTCAAAAACTAAAATTAATTAATTTTTTAGTTTTTGTAGAAATCTTACTATTTATTTTTTCAAAAAGTTGAGATATATAAATTATAGTTTATGAAATAATTTTTTTTTCTTTTATAATTATTCACCGAGAAATTTGTTGAAAAAGACCTAAATTAAACATGTTGAGTCTTTGTAATGGGCATATTTTACTAAGCAAGGAAATTTTCTTGTCTTTTCCTTCTTTCTATAATAAATTCGACTGACCGATGAACTCAATTTATTTCTTTAGTTACAGTCAACAGAAAGGAAAAAGAATAAATTAATCACTTCATTTCTTTATAGTTCCAGTGAACAAAAGAGGAAAAAGAATAAATCACATCAGGTAAAGGTTGTATTGTACAAAAACAATTTGAGAAATAAAGGATTGCATGATCTGTAGTCATACCTCTAACATGGGAAAAAATCGAAATAGTTGCCACGTTTCTTCCTCTTCACCGGTCCGATCTTTGCGTGCTGCATGTTTTATCTATGAAGAAAACCAACCCTTTTACAGATATTTGATGTGAAAGAGTTATGGACAACGCCATGCAAGAGATATATCATTTTTGGATATAAATAAACAAAATTCTTATAGAAAACACGAATCCACTCCTTAAATATTCAGGTTAAGAGAATTTTGATTAGTAAAATATAATAAGACAACTATCTTAATAAATTCTAATATGTTATTTGTTGTTCTTATCTTAAGAAACATATAATTTTTATTGATATTAATTTATATAATAATATATACTATAATTTTATTTAATATATTATCTAATATATGCTTATAATCTTTTTTACACAATTTTAAATTACATTATCTATTAAAATATTAGTTATAATTTCAAAGTTATATACTTTTTTTATGATAAAAAAGTAGGTGTATATCTCTAATTTGGTTAAAACTATGTTTTTATAATTTATAAAACAATTAAAATAAAAATTTTTAAGAAAATTTATATGTAATTTTAATGAAAAATTTAATTTAAACATAATCTATATTACATTTTATTATTAGTTATTCTGTTATATTCTGTATATCCAGGATGGTGAGAAGGACAATTTTATTAGCTAAACTATATATATTCATTAACTTTTCTACAAACTATTCACCGTAAAATATCCAAATCATATAAAAAAGTATTAAAATATCCAAAATGTTAATTATAATAACCAAAAATCTGCATATACTAATTATTAGTATTTTAAGATAAATCAAATTTTTTTTAGAAATTCATGTTTACAAATATTGACCATTAGATTTATATGTCACAAAAAAAAAATCATTATTAATTTATAATGAAAATTAATATATAGGTTAATTTCATTTTTTTAAATCTTTAATTAATTTCTAAAAACTGAGCAAACTATAATAAAATTTCACCGGGCTACAAAAAAAAAATTTAAATTGATATAATAATCATGGATTAGAATTATTTTTTCACAAATATGCAATGAAACCCAATATTTTTTTAATTTATTTGACAAGTTTGGATCTACAGAAACACATAAAATCATTAGAACATTAGTGTAAGTAATTTGATGATTATATAAAAGAGTTTAATTATGGATTTAAGATTTGGCTTAATTAATTTAAATTAAACATATGTGGGCAGGTAGGAATGCCAAACAATCCATGTTTGCACGCATTGTCCAAACTCATCTTTAGGTCGATGTTGGCATGAGTTTGAGTAATATATAACTTTCTAAATCAGGTCAGACTGATATGATTATGGACATTTTGTTGGAACTATCTCTCTTTATGTCAGGGAAACATTTTTCTGTGCATGTGAACTAAGAAAATAATTTATTCTAAGGTATTCAAATTATTTCCTTGCTATCTGCTTGCATTTTTTATGGAAAACATGAACCAAGAAGATAATTTATTCTAAGCTCTTAAAATTATTTTCCTTTATATCTACATGCACTCTTCAGAAAACCTCAATCATATGCTATAAAGAGGAGTCTTGAGAGAGAGAAAGAAGACACACAAAAGTTGAGAATCAATTGAGAAAGAAAGAAGACACAAAAGTTGAGAATCAATTGAGAAAGAAAAGAGATATTTCATCATTCTTGATAAAATTGTTGTAATTTATCCAAAGGAAAGTGAGTTAGTGTTTCATCTTATTAAAAAAGAGAGATATTTTTGCAATTCTACTATTATAATGAATTTTATAGTAGGTTGAAGCCACTTTTCTATTTTCTATTTGAGTGGATTTTCATGTTAAAAAGTTAGTGTTAACATTTGCTCTTCTTATTTCTCACAAGCATGTTTTAAGTTACACAAGGAAACTTTTCCACTTTCTGCCTAAATTGCTATGTCTTCCCACATATTTTTTCCTTATCTTATCTCATACTTATCCAAATTTTAAATTACTAAAACATTCCTAGATTATTTAGCATTTTATTATAAAATTTCTTAATAATATTATGTTTCACTTATATGAGATTAGTTTTTGTAAGAAAAAAGTAATAAATATTTGATCAAGTATGGACGCAAGTATGGTATACCTGTTACTCGACATGGATGAAAAATAAAATTTCATTTATGTCAGGCACCAGAAATGGGAAGGAGTTGTCATTCCTGTATGTATGGTTGCTTCTATGCTAGAAAGGACAAACATAATAATTTAGGACGGTGTTTACCGTATATATGGTTGGGCTTGTTATTTTAGTAAGTCTGAGATCTGAAGTCATAATAAAGTACCGAGTTAGAAATTTATAGGGACAAATTCATTAACATTGTATTGGGAGGCTCATTTCAGAAACAAAAGGTTCAAACTTTCTCTTATACCATTCTCTCTTCCTTCAACCCTCCTATTTTCTCCTCCTCGTCTCAAATCTTTATTATAGAGAAACCACAACTTTATTTTTTTCATAAAGAAATTTTAAGTATCAATCCCAATTTTACATTGGGTAAGTTTATCGCCTTTATCTTTATTCAATTCTCATTTTCTTCAACGAGATGACAGATGCATGGAGTTAGGTGTGAGAAATTCGTTCAATTTTAGTCATTTACTAAATATACATTATATTTGTTGGTTTATTGTGATTGTTTTATAAATATAATTATCATATTTTTGACACGAGACAAAAGACAATAATGCAAAAAATATCTATAAAAGTAGAAGAATGGAATGAGAAGAAAAATACTAAGTGAATCTAAAATCTTTCTTTTTGAAACAGAATATCTAAAATCTTAAACGATGAATCATTTGTATAATATTCATATAATTAAGTTTACCACTAAAGGTTAATATGGTATTTCATTCTCAAATCATACATAATAAAATTATGTAATATTAAAAAAATTGTTAACGTCTTCTAAATATAATTATTTATACTAAAAGATGGATAATAAAATATTAAATATTTTATTTAAAAGAAAATTAATGTAATTGTTTCTATAATAAAACTATAAAAAACAAATAGAAATTTAATGTAAAATGCTCAAAGTATTCAATGAATTAATTTTATAACAACAATAAAAAATATTTCATAAAAAATTCAAATATTATTATTTTATGTAAAAAATAAAAATATTTTTAAGATTAATATTATATATATATATATATATAATTATGAAATTATAAAAAATTAAAGGAGCCAAATATCTCCCTGAATTGTATGTTTTTTTTTTGTGTACACCAAACATATATATATATATATATATATATATATATATATATATATATATATATATATATATATATATATATTTGTGTGTATGTATGTATAAACCATCCTTGATATACAAAGGTACTGTGAAATGAATATGTATGTTTACCTTCTGGTTATTGAACTTGAGTGAGAAAGCACCTTCTCCACCAGATGATTTCTTCTTATGTGATCCCGCCAGCAGTTGCATGTTAGTGATAACTTTCATGTCATCAGGTGATAGTTTTGCCAACTGATTAGATGAGCAGAACCATCAACATATAAAATCACTTTACTTAGGCACAACTTGTACACGTCTTTTGTTTAGAATTTTGTAATTCGTGCTGATCTTGAATTATCAAATTAGTTTTGTAATAGTTGATAGAGGCTGAATTCCTTGAAAAACGGATTGGTGTCTAATTTGTCCTGTCTTAGACACCTCATCCAGGTTTACATAGGAGTGATTTATAAATAAAGCGAGGCAAAGTTATATGAGCAAAGTTCATTTACAGCAAACAAAAGATGAGAGTCAGGCACAGTCACCCAGGTGCAATTTAGTCAAATTTACCTAAAAAGATTATGAATCTGATGAGATATTGAGACTCTTGTATAACAAACGTTGAAGTTATGAGAAATGGGAATACCATAAATATGTTTTCAATTTAATTATTATATTCATGTGCAATAAAAGTAAAAATTTGGAGAATACAATAAACATGTAAGAGTTGATAATAACCTGCATTAGCTTTGAAGCTTTATCACCCTCAAACTTTTCAGGATAGACAATTGCATAAATCATCAACAAACGCAACTTATTTTCAGGTGTACTCTGCACGGGCAAAAGTTTTTTAGTAAATAAAGGGATTATAATAAAATACTATTGACCATTCAGATATCTCTTCATTTCAAGACCTGCTTTCTTAAAAATTGAATAACTTCCTTTGCTCCAGCATCCCCAAAAACAAGATCTTGTTCCAGCTGTCCGAGCTCTCTAAGTTCTGTTGCTCTGATAATTGTGTTGATCTTTCCAGCTATCTGCTTTGAATTCATCAAGCAGAATGGTTAGCATAGGAATTTATTTATTTTGTTATTACAGTGCGACCCTTTTCAGGTTGAAAGAGATATGTCATTTGTGTAAAGCCATCACGAGTTCTCATTTCTCAAGAAGTATGTCATTTCGTTCTCTCACATTCCATTGCCATTCTCAAGATGCAATAAAAAAAACTATACTTTTCCTAGACAAACCATAAAAAAGAAAAAATAGAAGATGACGAAAGTTAGATGGAATAAATCACCTCCACATGGAGTGAAATCTTTTCCACTTGCTCAGTGTATTGCGGCAATGCTTGAACCATTTTTTGCAAATCTCGCGTAGATATTTCACCACCATCTCTGCAGAAAATTAAATTTATAGGTCTAAAATAAGTGGCACGTGGTTTTGTCAAAATAAGTGCTCAAGGTTGGAGGTAGCAACGTAACCTGTTTTGAGAAGGCTTGGGAGGCTATACAAGTCTTCCTGTCGGATATGTAATTAATCTTAGTTTAGCCCAAGTTCACAGTTCATCTTACTTAGGTTCGGTTGGATAAGTATACCCTCATACTTGTGAGGTATCATCACCCATATAATCCATAACTACTATAACGAGACACTATTTAACTTTTCATTATTTTCTTACAGAATTAAATGTACACTCCTATTTCTTATTTAATCTTCATTTTCTTTCTTTTTTCTGATTTATGCTATCTTAAAAATTCATAGCAAGCACATGATGTCTCTTTCAAAATAAATTTGTACATATAATGACGTTTTTTATTGCAGAAACTGCCCTGATCAGTGTCTATGCAATAAAAAATCAAAAACTGTGCTACTAAAACTAAACTCCTTTTCTAGCTCTATTTTTTCCTTCTAACAAGAATGAAACTTAGAACCCTGTATATACCTACCACTATATAGATCCTAATGGTTCCTTCTCGTGCTTTCTCTGATTCCCTGGCATTGGTTCTCTCGCTCTCTATAATTCTGTGTAAAGCCCACCCGTCATTGTTTCCCTCCTATTCTTTATGTACAACGTCAACTATTTAAGTAACTGTGTAAGTTGTACACTTTGAGTCTGAGACTGTTCTAACTTGGACCAAGAACCAAATAATTCTTGCTCGGTATTGTTGACTTATACACTGAAATACTGTAATACTAGCTACTAATGGTAGAGCATTTATATTCTCGCTCAGGCACAAATTCCAGATTTATGGTACTTTTATCACCATATAATCATAACAATGAAGTATTTTAAGTAAAAGAACAAGTTTTAAAGGCATATGGGATTTAAAGACTAATAGTGCATTTAGTCACGAGAACGTAGAGAAGGGAAGGGGAGAGAGACTCTGAAAGGTAAAATGGATTATAATCCTTTTTCTATATTTACAGAATTTTAATGAGATGTTGTTTTTCTTTATTTTCCTTCCATTTAAAATTTAGAAAAACAAACAATACACTCTCTCTTACAACTTCATTTAAATACACATTTCTTTTTTGGATGAGATTTTTTTAAAATTAAAAAATTATATAACTCTCATTTGTTATTTAATAAATCTCACTAATAATTTTGTAGTTTAAATATATTTAAACAAAAAAAAAAAACGCTTTAAAGAAGCCACCACTCCACTAGATTTATTCATATTTTCCCTTTAGTTGCAAAGCAAAAAGCGAGATCTTCCTTTGTTATAATATTTTTCTCTCTCTCTCCTTTGATTATCCCCATGTGTTTGGATTGACAGTATTTTTAAATAAAAACCCTTTCTAAGTGGTCTTAAAAAAAGTAATTATTTTTCAGAAAAAAAAAACTTTCCAAACACATCATACCCGAAATGAATAATGACAAATTTAGTGAAAGCTAGGTCCTTAAATTAATTGGGAGGCATTTCACGAAAATGGCCATTATTTTTCATAAAGGAAGAAGAAAAGTGCCAATGCAAACCTTCCCCTTTGTTGCATTTGTGCTGCTTTGTTCTTTGATACGAAGTTGGTAAACTTGTCATGCAGTCTTTCACTAGCCTGGTATTAATGACGGTAAAAGAGCAATGAGATTTGAGAAATATATAAATTTTGAGTTGATAATATTAGATGAGTTCGGATAAATTTGTTATAAATATTTGTAAAAAAAAATAAAAAAATAACTTTCTTTTATATGTGAAAATTAGATTATGCATAACATAAATTTTTTTTTGGAGAAATTAATATTACATAAACTTGTTTCATTTAACAAAATCTGTATATATATATATATATATATATATATATATATAATTTTCTTTTTATTTTTTCAAAAAATTATCTAAATAGATAGTGAAAGAGACGTACATCTGCTATATGAGCGTGGCGAAGTTCAAGCCAGACTGAATCATGATCTTGTAGAATGACCTCCTTGATCTCAGGTTCATCCCCGGTTTTGCTGGGAACCTAACATGATTGCTACGTTAAAATCAGAACTAGCAAAATGCAAAAACTTGTATACCTGAAGGCTGACTCAATAAAAGTGATGCTTCAAATAAATTGAGCGACCTTTTTATAAGAAAGCTGTACTTTTAATTATTTAATCAATATATGTAGCCTTTTATTTTATATATAAAAACTAATAACTGATAATTTTTATTTGTGAGTCCAAAGTTTAATTTAAGTAACCTTATTTTTATAATGATGGAGGGAAGGGCAAGCTAAAAGAAAGTGATACCTCATGCATATATTTATCTCCATCCATATTCAACAAATCATGGCACATAGCATCATAGGTCCATTCATGAATGACAGGAGCAATCTGTGATGCAGATTAAACACAGTTAAAAGTGAGATATAAAAGGAGACATTCATTGTGAACAGACTATTTTAACCTGATCTACGGTTCTGTCAATAATGAGCAGATCACAAGTTTCCTCTTGTGGAAAACTTGGAATGGTAGATTTATATTTAGAAACCATGTCCCAAACAACGCTAGCAAGGTTTGTAGGAACTAATTCTCGAACTTGTGCTGCAGTAGACTCGTCGTCAGTTTCCCTTGCAGCACGAAACCACACATATGGTAACTCCTAAAAAGATACACACATTTTTTAATATACTCTTTTAGAAGTTATACCTTATACGGAGAAGATTAGGAATTTAGGGAAAGTCAAGTATAACTTGTGCAGTAGAATTCGAAAATATGTTATAGATAGATCATGATTGACACTACATTTAAACATCTAAACCGATGATAGTTAATATCTTCAATAGATTTAAATACTATCATGATTACCTTATAAATGTTTTTAATCTTCACTGTCATTAAAAGAATGCCCTATGTTGTACCTTAAATTACAAGTAAAGAGTAATCTAGTTTTATTTTTACTCAAATTCGCCACCCACGTAAACAACCAAAGCATGCTTGAACTGAAATGATGGGTAAAAGTTACAGAAGTGGTCACAAATATGAAATTTATTGCATCCCACGAAATCATAACGTAGTAATTATTTAATTCTGAGTGACTTCTGCTAAAATAGTTTGTTAGACGTACAGCAAAATATATATTCACCAAAAACGAATGGAAATTAGAAAGGCTATATTACATAAAAATATGTAAGAATCAAACGGGATAAAAGAAGAAAAAGGACGACTTAAAAAGTACCAGTAAAATCTCATTACAGTGAGTCGAGAGTAGTCTATTAATATCTTAACCTACGTTAGTGGCAAATATAGAGTACAAGAGGTCATACCTTTAATGAAGCAAAAACTGTAGCTATTCGAATAGCCATATTATTCAAGCAGGAGTTAAATCTGCGAGTATTCTCAATGTTGCCAAAAAGATCGTCCATTGCTGTGTCTTGATCAGTAGTAAACCCCTGCATCATACACATCTCAGTAGAAAATCCCATTTTCCCCCTCGTTTTGAGTTCAAGGTGTTTCTTCGCTTGAGAATAAATACAATAATATATACTATTACTCTGTTGACCAAATTTCCATGGATTTGTATTTCTTATGCTAGTATTTATATATTGGTTGTGTCACGCAAATCATGACTTTGAATGCACTGCAATCCCAAATTCCTTGAGAACGCTGCTAAGTTTAGTAAGATTAAGAACATAAATAAAACCTTTGGATCATATGACAAAATCATGCATATAGGAATTTCATTTTGAAATCAGTAAATTCATCGAGGTAGTTTATTCTTGCAACTATGACGTACCATGAGCAATTAAAAAAATGTGTTTTGTTATACACGAAGATTTTGAGTAGGTAGGTAGGTTAATGGTTACTAAACAATTTCATTTAAGGTATGCATGAAGGTAAATACTACAAATAAACTGCGAAAGTACCTGGCTATCTACGGGAAAATATTCCAAATTCATCTGCAAAATAGAACCAAAGTAATTTCAATAAATAAAAAATTTGATGTTGACCGCCTGCTGATATCAATTAGATAGAAGGGGACAACAAAATCTTGACCTCTCTCAATGCTCCTATGCGGGGTAAAACACTTGTATCACACTTGATGTGGTTTACAAGTTCCTTTGGGATCGGTGAACTGAAAAATATATAGGCTCTGAAACGTGCAGAGGAAGAAAGAACACAGCCCCCGCCCCATTTTAAAAGAAAAAACAACGCTGTTAAGTTTTCTCCTGAGTTAAGCTTTTAAAAATCTTGAAACAATATTAAATTTGGGGAAAATTTAGAATGCTTCTCATACTTCTTATAGAGGGGCTCCCTTCCAGACATATCAGACAGAAACATGACCACACTGCAAGCTAGCAAAAGACATGTTTAATATGGATAAACTATGCGAGTGAAAAAAAAGGAACAACAGAAAAAATAGTTCATTTAAATTAATGCATGGAAGAGAAAACTTTAGATTGGGTTAAAATGGGAATAAAATTGGAAACAGAAGGGATTAGAGAAATAATTGAACCCTGATTGTGGCCTTATATTGCTGATAGATTAAGATTGGAAAGGTACCCATAAAAAAATGTACATTTCTCAATTTAAGGGTAACAGTTGTATAATTAATTAGAAAAATTTTGCTATTCAAGTTGTCAACCCTTTGCAAGCTTCAATTACTTTAAAGTGATGCTATAAGCTAATGAAAACATCCATTTTCAACAACAACAAAAAACAGTTTTTTCTTAAGAATAAGAGCTTCACATAAAAATATGAAAAAGACTCACAAATTCATTGTCTAAAGCATTTACATAGATGTTGATGCTTTGGTCTTTTATATGAGTTTATTAATTATGCATTGGTGATGAATTTCTTTGGTGTTTTCTTTCAAAAAAACCTACAAATGATATCAGAATCGACTTGTTGAGTATGATATGAAATGCGTGAAAAATCCTCGACAGTTTCAGACAAGTGTGATCATTTTTGGTAAATGACCGTACAAGTAAGAAATACTTATCCTTTTGAAAAGGAAGGAAGAATATCAATATGGAAAAGACCCACACAAAGACAAGTCATCATTAAGAATTCAAGTCTAAACGAAAAATATACCACCATCCTCAACAGATTCACACATATTCCCTAACATAACTTTTATGTAATCTCTATCACAATAATCATTGTATGAGATCTTAGTTTATTTTTTTTAGTCTTTATAATTTTTGTTCCAATACAAGGGCTTATAAGACTCACACTCATTATTGTTTTATTAGGTTAGAGATAAAAATATACATTTTTAATATAGAATAATAATATTTTGTATTGTTATGGCCCGGAGTCTTATTTAAGATCTAAGAACTTATTTAAGACCGTAAATTTTAAATTTCGTGTCATCTGAACATATTTTAATAAAAAAAATTATAAACTTAAGTCTTAAGCTTATAATTTTGTACATATGAAAATGAACACTTACATTTTTTATATTTTGATACAACCTGACCTTGTGTTGCATCAAATAGTGAGATTAGGTCATATATATATATATATATATATATATATATATATATATATATATATATATATATATATATATATATATATATATATATATATATATATATGAATGAATTTTTTCTTCTGTAAGTTAAAAATAGCTTATACACAATTTAAAAATAAAAATTTAGAAAAAATAACGAGAGAAGCTTTACAAATTAGTTTGTGTATAAGTTAAGTTTACCTTACGGAGAAATTCAATTTTTCTTCCTACTTTTTTTTTTCTATTAACAGTTTTATGAAGAAACTCATCAAAAGAGATGTATATGTATTGAAATAGAATTTGGCAAACGAGAAATGAAAGAAATAAGCAGGCTAACTGTACACGTTTGCAAGCGTGGAAGTGAATGCTAGCAATCTTTTTATCCCTATGTTTTATATAACAAAAAATAAAATAGAAACTGCTAAAATCTATGAAAATTCAATTCATATTGTGTTATAATGAAAGAGTCTTCCTGGAATAATAAAAGAATTATTTAATTTTTAGATGATACTTTTATGTTTATTGCTGACATATATGGAAAATTCTAATTAAGAGAGGAAGTTACTTCTCTTTAGAAGGTTGCATGAAATAAACAGCATCCAAAGTTGGTAAAGGTTGCCTTCTCCGAAAGAGGTCTTCCACCACTGCAATATGATATTAACAGATGATACTGTATCAATATTATAACCGAGAAATCACAGAACGGATGCTATTTTAAAGTGGGCTCAGTAAAATATAGAGGAAAAGCATACGATAAAATGAACAGAAAAATAAAACATCTAATGTAATGTTCAACATTCAAATCTAAAAGAGATTGACAAATGTACATTGCCAATTGGAGTGGAGAGGACTATGTATTGGAAAAAGACTAAGACTAACGATATTATGTGCAAAATGATAATATGACTTAATCGAATGAAAAATGTTGTGTCAAATGATTTTATATTTTGTACAAGTTCTGTTCTTCAATCAAAAGATGACACCCAGATGCTGTTCATTACATTATTAAATAACCTCTTCCAAATGTGTTGCAGAATTTTAAAAAAGAAATCCATTTGTAATCCTTAAGTTACAGAACTCGATGGTAAGGATACAACTTGGATGTAAATTTTGTCCTTTAACTCCTTAAACTAGCATACATTTGAGAAACACTCCTAATCTTTTTGAAATCGTTGGAAGAAAAAGAACAGCATTAATGATAAGTTTCTAACAAAACAAGTGATTTCACAATTGCTCCTTTAAATTTTACGCCCTTGGATAGAAAGTAAGTGGGCCCTTGGAGAAGACATACAGAAAAATACATAAAGTTAAAAGGCGATATCATTTCGAAGGGTTCTCACAGGAAATCTCTTGGTCCGTAATATCTGCCATTTTACACGAATGTGACATAACTTTCACAGTGACTTTATCCATTATGAGCACCTGTAAGAGTAAGAAAAAAGTGACCAAATGTATCCCTAGCTTGAATTAACTAAAAATGAGATGAGAAGATGTAAACGTGGTAAAATATCCACTTTAAACTCTGAAGACACACCTTCCATGCCTTCGAATCTGGTGACCTTGCCGATCTAAGCATTTCATATAATAACCCTATTAGCATCCAACGATGAAAAATGATTACGAAACATGTCACGAAAGTGAAGCCAGCACGGTACTTAATTAAATTTTGCTCTCTTATTTGATTTAAATACATAAAACAAGGAGAGAGCACAGTTACGATTCATATTTCATTGCACACAATTTTCTCTCCGTGGATTCGTTTTCATGATAATTGGACCCATCAAAGTTAAGGAAAAAAAAATCACAAATACAACATTTCTTTTTCCAATCATGACATTATTGTAGAATATACTACTAATAGCTTAATCGATGTAAAAAAAGTCATTCAATATTTGAATGTAAAACTTTACTTAGCCTATCTACATTCAGTTTATTTCATAAAACAACTTATTATTAAGTTTCAAAAGACCGACTTCCAATCCAAACAAAATGCAGATTGAGAGATACAAAATTTCCAGCGAGATTCACAGTAACGAAGTTCACATTTCTTTTCACACAACTTTCTACCAGACAAAACCACTGATTCATTTCCTAGATGATTGGACGAAAGAAAAGCTAGGGAACGAAAAATAAATAAAAATCACAAACACAACATATTCGTTAGATTCAAATGACACTCCGAAATTCAATTTCCAAACGAAAATGCATATTGCGAGATGTTTCGATGGTGAGCTCCGTTCAACAGCTAGAAAACGAAGCTTCGAAATCAAGTTTCCAGTCCTAAACCAAATACATTAAACGGAGAACGAAAGAGAAAGCGGAAAGGAAAAGAAAAATGCGAAAGGAAAAGGATCTTACGGTCACGGCTGATTTGGCGGAACGGCTTGTACTCCGATGCTCCGGAGGAGGTTTCGGAATCGGAAAACGACATGGTTGATTGGTTGCAGCAAGAGGTGGTGATTGGAGCTGCGAACGCAGATTTGCTTATCGGAAGCGGTTGAGAGAGAACCGTTGGAGTCGTTGAATGAGGCTGAGAAATTTGTTTCATATGTGAGAGGGAAGGAAGGAGCGTTGGACGTGTGACACTTGGAACTTGAGTTTCGGTTACGGTTTTGCGCTCTCAATCTCCATTCATGTCAAGGTGCCTCACAAAGTAGCATGCTCATTATGTTTAAAAATATTATTTCATTAATTCAATAACTAAATTCAATGTTATGGAATTAAAAAAAAATACGTAAATTAAATTACATATTAGCAATTAGATATTAAATAAAAAAAAGCTGGAAATAATACCATGAATCATAGAACAGTACTCTCTTTTTCTAATTTCATACCTAGGATTGCAACATAGATAATGAAAATTTAATAAATACTAACAATAATTTTAAAAAATTATTTTATTTCTTCATTTTATGAAAATAATGTATAAAATTTCTTTATCGATAAAAAATATCCTTTTTATTTCTATTTAGATATTCATTTAAGTAAAATAAAACTTTACGAGAGTTTCTTACAATTACTTAGAGATGTTCGCCGTTAAGCAACTAACAATATTTGTAAAAATTTTCCTCAATAAAATCTTAAAAAACTTATTTCTATAATTTTATTTACTTAAAAATTAATTTAATAATTATTAACTTAGTAGTTGATGGTGCTGTCAATCATAATAGTAATTAACTTAATAATTGATATTTATTACCATTTAAACCAAATAAAAAGAAATGATTGTTTAAAAATTGTCATTATAATGATTTAATAGTTTTTCTTTTAAAAAATAACATCAAGTGTAGTCAAATTAAAAAAATAATAATTTTAATTATATAATATTGTTATTTTTTTGCTACTAAATTTAAAAAACAATAAATTTTATTTTTTAGCAAAAGTTTCTTGTGTTAATCATGATGCTTGATGAACTCAAGCTTACCAAATTCTGATTTCTCACAAATCAAATCAAAGTCAGAATCTCAGGTAAGTACAAATAATATTTACTAGGTATTCCTACATACTGTTTTTTCAAAAATCAGATGTTTATACACATATCTGATCATCACTGAGACAAAAGAAAATGCAGATTTCTATTTCATTTCAGTTCATGAAGTGAAGGTTTCATTCAACTATTGGTTCAGGTTTAACAAAGAAACTCCTGGCTTCCTCATCAGTAACATCACTGTAAAGAAACCAAATAACAAATTATGATCCAATGAAGAAAAAAAATATACTTGTATGGATTGAACCATCATGAGAAAGGTGATAAGATAATACAAGAACCTGTCTACAGCTTCTGTTGTGGAGATCAAGGTGAGATCCTTAGAAGCAATATACTGACAGAAACTGTGAAGACTTTTCTCTTGACAGAAATAACATATATGTTTAAGGAAACCATTGAACTGTTTTGATTTCTTCACAAACGAAAAATTGTTAGTTCAACAAGTTAAAAATTCAAGGAGTGATCACAAATAAAGGGTTGAATAGTGAAAATCCTAGCCATCGTTTACTTGCATGAATAAGGTAGATGATTACCTGCTCAAGGATGCAACTCTTGCGAAGCAGAAGTAGATATTCCAATGCTTTAGGATAGTTATCACCTTTGTGGGGATCCTCCACCAGGTCAAAGATTTTACTTTTCATTTCATTGATTGCTTTCACAACCCAATCTGAACTATCTTTATCGAAAATCAAGGCTACAAAATCTTGGGCTGGAGTCAGATCCTCTATTTTCTCAACTTTAACAGATGCATTTTCAATGAGATTGGCAGGTTCAGCAGAAATGTTTTCTTTAACCTCTTCATCATTTGAAGAAGATCTCTTTCCTCCCAATAAACGCCTACACTTTTTCTGCAGCAAGACATTTGAAAGTAGATCATAATTGACATGGTTATTCAAAAGATCACAATTGATGTTCAAAGAATAAGAGCGAAGAACTCATTCTTATCTTACCATTGGATTTCCCTTAAGGTCAAAAGACCTGCAGAATGAGTTTATTACAGATTTGTTCTGTAGAAGCAGGTGAGTATCAAGCTCTGTAATTTTCTTGAGTGTGTCATCAACAGAAGGTACTGCCACATCTGGATTCTTTGATTTCAGCTCCAGGTAACGATAGAAGCGCTGAAAGGTTGAAGAAACATAATAGATTACCCTTTAAAGGGACGAGAGGGGATAGTTTATTAGATTAGAGATCAATGCAAAATTTTCCGGTGGGTGAATATGCTGATCAACTTTAAAAATAGGATTAAATATGTTTTTAGTCCCTAAATTTTGACGTAAAATTGGAATTCGTGTTTTATGTTAATACTTGTGTTGTTTACACCGTTTCACACAAGTTCCCTATTCAATGTTAACTAGAAACGCATTTGACACATAAAGAAAGTTTAACGTAATTGAGTTAAAATAATTATATCTATTTTTTTTAATTTTGAAGATCAAAATGTATCAAAGTTTCGGACTAGATGAATTTCAATTTTGTGTCAAAGTTCACTGACTAAAAAAATATTTAACCCTTAAAAGTATAAAAGATAACAAATATTAAGCATATTTCTTCATGTCTTAAAGCATCCAGCACTAACTCTAGCCAATAAGAAATGCCAAATGAAGATTCAGCTGAAAAAATAAAGATGGAACTATGAGTGAATAAAGGAAAAAATTGTTAACAAGTGGATTAAGCCTAACTCAACTCCACAAAACTCGTTAGTATGATAAGGTTTGCATCTATATTCTAAATTGACTTTATCTCTAGTCGATATGGACTTCCAACAGGAAGAAATGAGAATATAAACCAAAAGTATATGAATGGATAGAATACGTACCTCTGACACTGGATTTGGTGTAAAGTCAGGTAGCAAAACTTCCTGTTGCCCATGTGGTGCAAGATCAAGCTTTTTTATTAAGTTAGCTGCAGCTTTTAGCTGTTTTCCATTTGGCTGTCTTGAAGCTGGGAAATTAGAGAAAGAAGGGAATTGAAACTCTCGCACATCCTCAGCAAAAGGAAGTACATTGAAGTAAAATGAATCAGGCTGCACAGCATAATCAGAGAAGCAAGAAATAAACAAATATGAAGAGGAAAAACTGAAGTGAGAACAGATAAAATTATAAAAATACAACAGACACAAAAAGCTTACAATATGTTCTTTCTCTGACAAATTGGGTGTCAAGACCCCAATGGTAACTTTCTTTAGTCCCTTTGTCCACACACAGCGTAATATTGCCACCTTATCCATTTCCTTCATGGCTCGTGCAAGTGCAGAAACTGCAACCATGGCTCTTGTATTTCCACGTTCAGGTAGGAACACATATGCATCTTTCATGTAATGGTGTCTATGGTGCAATTTTCATATTCAGACATGAATATATGAGATAAGGAGTCAAGAAATCTCCATTATAAGTTCAAATCAGATATATTCTTCTGAAGCATGTACAATCTTACCTATATACATTAGAAGAATCAGTAAAACCAAAAAGCTTCACACCCTTTTCTGGTTTGAATTTAACAGCATCCCATTCGGCAGAGGATATGGGAACTATTTGAGGTCCATAGCCTTTGATTCTTTGATCAGGAGGGACAACTCTGTCAGGATCTTCAGAACTCTTGTACCCATAATCTATTTTGACTTCATGTGTAACACGTTTATAATTTGGAGGAGCCTTATCTGAATATCTCTTCACAATAGGAGATTTCTCTCGTCCTGATTTCTTGTATACCCATACCTGATTAACATTAACATTTTCAAGTAAGGAAAATACCTTTTACTAAGAAATGAAAATGCTCCTTTCAAAAGACAAATTGGATAAAAAATAGCCCACTTGCATGGAGCACCAACTTGCCAGATGAAGAAGAAAAAAACTGAAGACACAGTAAACAAGCAATCTGCAACTTTAAATTCTGTTCACAAATTCTGATATACATTGCTCCAAAAAAAAGTTATCTTTTTTATTCTAACATCAAATTAAAAGAAATATGATGTTAAATAGTAACTTGCACTTGATGGGTTCGTTCTAAGGTACATACATCGATCATGGTCTGGAAATTAAGTTCAGGTATATACACCGATCTCACCTTAATGCTGAGATTTGGAGTGAATTCAAGATCCCCTCTGAAAACTGTAACCAGATTTATATTTCTTGTTCTAAGAGCACCAAATAAAGAAACTGGATTCTCCACATACAACAATCTTGTTGATGTTTCCTTTGAAAAGATATTTAACAAGCGATCATTCTCCTCCATTACTCCCTTGTTTGCCTTTTGACTAAGCTTTCCTCTAAAAACAATACTTTCCATTTTCATACCACGTGCAGTCAGTTTTTTGGCAATGGTGGTAACTTGCTTCTCCTTTGTTCCTTCTAAAGCTTCTTTAATTGGACATTGTGCATTAGTAATAAGACAGAGACGTTTGTCTCTCTTTTTTGTTCGTCCAAATTTTCTTATCAACATATCCATGCCAACAATGATAGCATCAAGAACTAACATCAAAGTCAAGGTACGTGTGGAAAAGAGTGATGAAGTAAAATCTATGGCCGTAGGAAAGGATCAACTTTCTCTTGGAAATTTAAACATTCAATCTTAACAGCTTTTGCTACTCATTGCATCACTTGATTTTAGTTGCACAAACCTAATGCTTTTCAAGATAAACTTGTAATACCATTCATGCAAACAAATACTCATTAAGAAAGCAAGTAAATTGTACAATATAATGTAATCTGAAATACGATATCTCTGAGCTATTATCTGTTTTGGAGATTGAAACTTCTATCATGGTTTTGTCGTACTATTAGAAATACCATATTACCAAAACGATATGGTAATATTTTGACATGTTAAAAAAAAGTTAAAAAGTATAATTTAGCAGAACATAAAGCCAATGAATTTATGGATACAATCACCATCAGTTGTTCCTCGAGGCAGCTTTTGTAAAGCTTTAACAAAATCTCCATCCACAACTTTTGTGTTTCTCAAAATCACAACATGTTTATAGCCACCCACTTCCCTAGTAAGTGTATTATCGGTGTCTGAGAAAATGTCAGAATAAACACAGATGAGAGAAGCCCTTAATCAAATCAAATGACATAAAAGAAAACAAATAACAAAGTAGAAGGGATTTTTGGAGTGTCTCGTTGTAGCATGAAATGTAACATCTCAAACTCATAATACAATATTTTCCAATACAATACTTAAAATCATAGTAGTATTGTAAGATAATTTAAATATTTTACAATTTTGAAAATTCCTAATATATTACACATATAAACAAATATTTAATTAATAAAATAAAATATTTTAATTAAAATTTAATCTTTTAAAAAATAACTTTTTTAATATATATATATATATATATATATAACAATATATAAAGAGATATCCTATGTGTCCACATTTTATTTTTCTAATTTTAACCTTAATTATTATTTTAATAATTCATTATTTTATAAATAATTTATTTTTAATTATTTTTTTAAAACCTTCTTCTATTTCTAATCCTTATTTTGAAAACTATCTCTTCGATCAATCATGACAATTCAAAAAATACAGAAAATTTCACCGGTATATAGAATCCAGATACTTGATTGAGCTTTCCTTTTATATAATATTCTTCTAATATGCCTTCAAGTATGCTAATCTTTCCATATTAAATATAATTTCTTTTAAAAAAATTAAAAATAGTGACATGTACAAACACGGAAGCGTTAACTTAATCAATTGAAAATATCAAATTGAATTATTTAAAAAAAAATTAAAATACAAACTAATTCATGACCAAAAATATAATTAAATCTTTTAATTAAGAAATCTTAAAAAATAATTATGTTAGTATTTATACTTTTTAATTTACTAAAATATAATTAAATTAATAATCATGAAATATCTGTAAAAAAAGTGTTAAACTTAGTGTAGTTTACAGGGAAAAGTTTATTTAGAAAGGGAATGAAAACAACAAAAATAAAAGAAAAATATTTAATTAATAATTTGATTTTTATATTTAGTTTCTTTTATTCCTTTTAGTTTCTATATTTATTTTTGAGTAGATTGAGTCCTATTTTTTAATAGAAAAAAAAAATAATTGAATTCTTATTCTCCCAAAAAAAAATATCAATGTGACCATGTCTATTAAATTAGTGTTAATTCTATTTGACAAATCAGACACTTTCCAAACATCATTAATTTCCAAACGTAACTAAGATCAATTTAAGAGAAATAACCACGTTAACTCTATCTAAAAATATTTTAAAAAATGACAAGATTGATCCGAATTTTCAGTGCAAGCATACTCGGCAATCACATGACAATAAAATCAGCAATGCACGTAAAACACTAAATCAACACGATTCATTGTATTTGTATAGCAAAGATTAAAGAGAGCGAGAGTACCCTTAGTTCCAAATAACACTATTCCCACTTGATCATCTTTTCTAAATATCATCTGCAAATAAGCACAAAATCAGAACCAAATAACCTAGATTTTTTGCTAGATGTTAAGAAACAACATTGAAAAACATCTAAACCAAACACACAAGACTGAAATAACAAGAACATCACAAATGAAACTGTGAATAAGAAAGAGGGTGAGAATGATTAATACCTTCTTTTGTACAAGCAAGGAGCAGACTTTTTCAATTTCAGGAAGAACAGAATGCATGGATGGGCCAACGTCAAGCAGCAAAACCAAAGCTTCCTTTTTTTAGTATCATCGTCATCGAAGCAATACAAAGCAAATATAATGAATTTATACATTCAGATTAAGTAATGAAACTTAGAATAACAAAGGGAAAGACAAAAACATTCTAAATGGGATTTCCCTGGAAAATGAGTGATGTTGAAGTAAAACCACAAACCCAGAGAAGTGGAGAAAAAGGGTATGGAGAAATGAAGTAAAAAATGGAACCTTGTTTCGCCCATGGATGCAAAAGGAAAGAGCGGGAGATTGAGCTTGCAGAAGGAGGAAAGTTCTATGAATGCGACTTTGTGAATTCCCTCTTAGAAAGAGAAATTCCTCAACTGAATTTTTCTTATGAAAGTTGTTTTTGTAATAATTATTCCAAAATAAAACAATCTTTAATTAAGGATCTAAGTTAAAAAAAAAATTGTAGTGTTTTCATATTAAAAAGGTATTAAGGTGTAGATTTATTGAATTTATGATTTTTTTCTTGATTCAAGGAAATATATTAAAAATGTTACATCAGCTTAATTCACAATATTCTATATATATATATATATATATATATATATATATATATATATATATAATCATCACCTAAATTAGTTTAATGATAATAAGGTTAAATTAGATTTAAATCTATGTAAATAAATCTCAAACAGAAAGTTCGGGTAAAGGGTGATGATAATAAACAATGCAAATGAACTAAAATAATCTTTTGATACTTGGATAACAATAATATGCAACACCTCGTTAGAAACAATAATACGATATGTCTTCTAATATAATTTTTTTCTGGTTTTATTTTTCTCGTTGCATGGCAATTTGAAACATCATTTACAAAAGTGGTGCAATTTTGCGGAAAATTTCAGCGGAGGTAAGTCATAGGATATTTGGACAACTTTGTCTCATAGAAGTTGCATGGAAGTGATACGATTTTAGTTAAGTAGAGTTGAAATAGTATCATATTATAATGATTTCAGTAGATTTGAGTGAAGTCGTGAGAGTCAAAGACGACTTTACTTAAGTTAAATTTGGTTAATAAGCAGAGTCGTGCCATTATAGTACGATATGAGTTTGAACTAAATTTTAAGGTTTTTAGTTGTTTTTAATATGTTATTGGATAGTCGAAGTTAGGTAATGGAAATATCTTGAATTTTGGTTATCATATATTTGGACAAGGCACATGGCAAATTGTTGTTCATTTTTTCTTATTAGAGCATAAATATCCTCCAGATATTAGTGATCAGCTCGTAACATGTATTCAATCTTCGTCCCTTGTTCCACGAACCATTTTTTGGTTCTTTAAAAAAAATTAACAAGAGCACAAATTGGCAATGATTTTGCTCCCTTCAAAATGGAGTTCATACATTTGACTAAATTTGTTATCATGTGGTTGTATATTTTCCCCCATCATAAGCCTGAGTCCACTTTTTCAATAGTAGTTGATTTATCCAAGAAGTTTCTTGTTGAAATTTGGCTCTCATAGCAGATATCTTTGCTTGAAGTCTAGGTTGTTTCATTTCATAACCTATGACATTTTCATCATTAGAATTAGGTAATAAAAAATAGTGTTTATTGTATTTAAAAATTGCAATATAACTAATATACATACCCATGTTTAGTGGTTGTGTCTTCACTTCCGCATTTTTGAACAGATTGTTGAAATTAAAGGCAACATGGCGAATGCAATAAACATATGTGAGTCCATTTCCTTCCCAACTAAATTCCGGAGATTGTAGTGCTGAGAGTATAGTTGTGCCTCTATCAGTGATCAAGCATAGATTTAGTTGTGGTGTCACATATTCTCGCAACAGTTGGAATAACCAAATCATGGCTTCCTTTGTTTCTCCTTCCACAATAGCAAATGCTAATGGAAAGATGTTGTGGTTGCCATCTTGACCAATTGTTGTTAACAATGTACCATTGTATCTTCTAGTCAAAAAAGTGCCATCAACTTGCATTATTAGCTTGCAATACTTGAATCCCTCAATACAAGGTTTGAAGGACCAAGAAACCCTTTGTAAGATGTATATTGACATGTCTTGTACATCACCAACAATATAAGGATGAGTCACATATTTCACAATTGTGCCTGGATTGCTATTTTGCATAGCTTTGAACCTCCGAGGAAGATGATTATATGATTCTTCCCAGTCACTGAATTCCATGGCAAGTGCCTTTTGCTTCGCATGCCAGGCTCTTTTATATGACACAGTATATTCAATGTGATTTTTTATTTCAGCAATCAAAGTAGCAATTTGGGCAAAGTTCAAATTAATGTGATCGTTAGAAATATATGTTGACAAACATGTATGTGTTGCCTCTATTTTTTTTTTATTTCCCATTGTCTCTATATTTTGCTGAAAGAAGCTTGGATTCTAAATCGGTAATCAATTCCATAACTCGTGCAACGCACAACATATCTGTCTAGTTTAGATTCAACCACCACAAACTTAAAGCCTTGATCAATATGGAATTGTTTTATAGCATTAAGGGTTGACTCTTTTGTACTAAAACATGTTCCCTTTGAATGTTGGAGTTGAATATTTTGAGCAGCCTTACTAAATGACACCCCCTGTTGGGTATATGATGTGGGGACCAAGTCTTCCTCTTCGTCAAATTCGACATTGGAATCATTTGAACTAGGATCATTCAATATGTCTCTTATTATTGGTTCAATTTTAAAAGTAATTGAAGGGTCACCTACGTTTCAATCATCCATTTGTCATAATAAAAGTAAACATTGAGATAATACATGCAATACATGGTCAATCAATGTTAGATAACGAAATGGATGGAGAAATGGTTTATAAGACTTGTGTTTCAATTGCTATTCGAAACGGTAGAAGAATATGGTTCAACACTAGTATTTTTTGTTCCCACACTAATAAGAATATGGTTCAATAACATTGAGTTGGTAATGACATAGTCTGGTAGATATATGATACTATGGTCTGCTTTAAGAGTGGTCAAGTTTGAAAACTTTGTATTAATGGTGCAACTACATAACAACCATTTCTCATTGTTGAAAATTCAAATGTTTTGAAGTTGTATTATATAACGTCAATGTTTTTCATTAATAAACTGAAGTTGTTTAAAATTGAAACAACTTTGTAGTTGACGGAAGGTGAAGTCTTGGCATGTTAGGACGGATTCATCATCAAGAAAGTCTTTGCAAATTGGGACAACTTCTTCATGAAGTGGGGAATCTACCCATTATGACACGACTTATGCTTTTGTAAGTAAGACAAAATGACGCTGGACACTTGTGATGAACATCTGAAGTTTTGGGGTTCACCTCCGCAACACATAATCATATTGAGTGTCTTGTTGATCGTGTATTGCTACAAAAAAACGTGTATCACAACGGAAAATAAAGTGTGTTGCAATGCCAGAGATTCTTTCCATATACTAGGCTTTGCACACACATGATTAGTAACAATGGGTGACTAGTGGGTGAACTATTCATGCAAGTATCAATGCAGGCTGTGAATTATATTTAAAAAGGCACGTCAACACAATGATTGGTGCTCATAGACCACTTGTTTTGAGAATGCTCATAGACCACTTGTTTTGAGAGTGTTCAAGTCACATAACGCATTGTGATTCCCTCTTGGTTATAACTACCTCTTCTAAGGTAAAGCTTTCATAGTTTGTTACCTCTGGGTTATTAGTATTTAATAGTTTGTTACATTACATTTAGATATTAATATTTTAGTTTAATTAGTCGGATAATACTCATTTTCATTCAGATGTATCAGTTTGGTACCCGGTTTTAAAAAGGTAGCAATTGAGTCACAACTTTTGAAAAAATGTCTCAATTAGGTTCTTTTCAGAAAAAATTATTAATGTCGTTAACTTTATTCATGACTTTTACCACTAAATTTTAATATAAATATCAATACTTAATTTTGCAAGTCATTTTAAATATCAATATTGTTAGTGACATTAATAATTTTTTTAAAAGGACCTAATTGAGACATTTTTTCAAAATTTGAAACTCAATTGACACATTTTTAAAAGCATGTATCAAATTGACACATCCGAATGAAAGTGGGTATCATCCGGCTAATTAAACCTAATATTTTATACATGTTAGAATAAAAAAATATATTTTTTGTAATAATATGTGTATGCATCAATTGTTGGAGCGTACATCCATTAATATGTAATACTTTTAAAGTTGAATGGTATTGATCCACAAGTGGGTGACATTTAAAATAAAGTTTGATTTAACACTTTACATTATAGATGCATAACTGTAAATAGTATTGATTATATGTAGGTCTTCATAAAAGCGATGACTCATAATGTTAGATTCTCTTGTGATAAGTTTGTATTACAATTGCAAGAGAGATATGTTACTAATGCAGATTGAAAGGTCATGATAGACTATTATGTCCAAGAAAACACTATATTTGGACAACGAACCATGTTATCTGAATTGATCCACGAGTGAAGACAATGATGGATGTTGCTGGATTTGGGCAGTTATTGCCATTTTGTAACATGAACATCAATTGTCACTTAATAACTACATTAAAGGAGAGGTGAAGGACATAGACGCATACATTTCATCTTTCGCACAAAGAGACCACAATTACATTAGAAGATGTTGTCGTTCAGTTGGGTCTTCCTATTAATGGTGAACCTATTATTGGTGAAACATCACTTGAAGACTTGATACCACGAGTGGGAAAACTACTAGGGTTCATACCCCCCAGATTCTCTTAAAGGAAACTTAATAAAAATTTCTTGACTAAACAACATGTTCTAGGAACTACCACATGATGCAACCGAGATAATGTTGTTGCTCAACATGCAAGGGCTCATATTTTTTGCAATAATTGGAAATCTATTGATACTTGATACATCAGGTGCTAGAATCTATATGATGTATCTACTACTATTGGGTGATCTACACTCAGTTCGTAATTATAGTTAGGGATCAACTGTCTTGGCGTCTTTGTATTATGCCTTAGGTCATATATTAACTAGGAAAACATTGGTGGTTGCATGCTTCTACTACAATGTTGGGCATGAGAACAAATTACATGTATTGCTTCTATTGAGCCATTAACTCCCAAACAAATTGTTGCAGGTGATGGTTTCCCACTTGAAAAAAGGCACATTTCTATTCCTTAATCATGCAACGAATAATTTATACATTTTTCTTCCAATTACACGCAAGTTTTTGTTTTACAAAGGTGATATTGTGCTCCAAATCAAAGGCATTATGCCCTTACCAAGATCGTTCCCTTAGTAAGGAAAATCTTGGACTAACTGAACACTAAACAGGTGAACTGTGATTCTTGTACAAAGTTTGTATGTATGGTTAACAAACAATTTCCACCGCTATTGACATGTACTCTTTATAGTTCTTATGGACTCCATACTCCAAGGATGACGTCGTTGTACTGATTGATATTGAGGTTTCTCCAGTTTGTCGAGTAGTAGTCCCTTTTATTTGTTTTGCCACTATGGAATTTCATCAGGTTGATCGGTTCATGTGACAATTTCGATTTTGCCAAAATTTTCCAACTAACCCTTTGAATTTGGATCAGCTTCACATAAAAGATATGAAAGGTAGAACATAAAGAATGTGGAATGATCGTTATTATCGTTTAATTGAAGATATTAATTTCACTGGTAATGGCCATTTACATGACACAACAACATACATGCAGTGGTACATCAACCATGTTATTTGTTACATTTTGCCTCTATAATCATCCTCTGATGACGATGTAAGTCACTTGTCTTTAACAAGTTATTTGAGATTTCTTTTCATGTGAACTATACATTTCCCTTTTATATTACAGTATGACACACCACAAGAGTCTACCCAACCTCCATCAAACACTCCTTATCAATATGTTGGGTCTTCTTCGTACGTTCAACAACCTTAGTACCAGTCACTTGGTCAGACTAGTTTTCAACCACTGTCTTTTCCACTATACTTGGATGTGTCACAACCAATGTTTTCAAATGCTCCATTGTAGCAAGTTCTATACACATACAACATGTTTCCTCAACAAGCAGATACTTTCTCTAGTCCTTCACAAAATGTATTTGCAACTTCTTCGTCAACACCTCTGTCAGCAGATACTTTCTCTGGTCCTTCACAAAATGTATTTGCAACTTCTTCGTCAACACCTCTGTCAGCATATCCCACATCCTTTTAGTAATATTATCGGCCTACAATGTCGCCACAAATGTCGGAAGATGTCAACCAAACACAACAAGATGAAGACATTGATGACAATAATCTAGTTCAGACCCCTCAAATAAGACCTAGACGACATCGATGAAGATCTCTTTGTGGCACGTGCTCTCATAGATAACTTTCACGCCCTATTGAGATGAACAAAATCATCATGAACATTTTTAAATACTTATATGCTTTATTATTTAACAAATTAATATCACTAAAAAATTATTACTTTTACTCAGCCTACAAATCCCTTAACGTGCATTAATCACTAAAAAAATGCATTAACCGAAGTCGTTCAAATATAATACGACTTCTTCATTACGAATCTAATGCTGAAGTTGTCCAAATATGACACAACTTTTTCATTACGAATCTAATACTGAAGTCGTGTCATATTGAAACGACTTGCTTAGACAGATGATTAACTCAATTAAAGTCGTATCTACTTAGCACAACTTCACATCAACAAGAAAGTCTTACCATTTTGGCACGACTTCAAATCATTTTAACACAAGTCGTCTTATATTGACGCAATTTCTTCATTGTGAAATTGTACCATTATCCCATGACTTCTCGTTTGTTGAAATATTTAAAATTTCCGTACTACTTTAGTAATTACAAAAGTAAATTGCATTAGGAAAAAACCGATTTTTTCTTCTGCTTCTTTTATTAATCTTGATTTTCATTTGTGTACCTTAAAACCAATTAATTAGTCTTTACAATTAAGAAATGTATACTTTAATTTTTTATGTTTTTGATCAGAGTAAAAAACTATCATGTAAAAGAAAAAATGACAGCTACATTAAAAAATTATTAGTTTATAAAAGTTATTAATAACGATGATTTATTTTATTTATTCATATAATTAACATAATTATAATATTAATTTTCAATTTTAATAAAAAATATTGATTCGTTTCAAAAAATTTAATAAAAAATATTAAATTATATCAACTTTTAAAAAATTAAGATGAAATTAATTAAACAAAGTATTCATAAATATAGATTTAAGTATAAAATAAAATTAAAACTATACATTTTAAAAAATTAATCTGAATTCATCAATTTAAATCAAGTCTAAAAAAAAGTCGAAGAATCAAAAGCCTCTTTTTTTCTTGATTAAACATTCAAATATATTTTTTCTTAATATCCAAATCACAAAAAAAAAAAAAAAAATTGGTGCTGAGAGGAAGATTCCCACCGTCCACCTTCCCTTATTCATCATATGATTCACATCTTCTCTAATATTTTAAGTGTCACGTTCTTCAATTTCGGATCATAAGTAGTCCCAAGCTCCTTAATTTTTTCAAACCTTGTTCATATTTTCACCTACAAAACAATGGCTTCAGTGACACCTTCAAGCTCCTTCTGTAGCTACTTCAAGGTTTGCACCAAACCCAACAATGGTAGAATCAGAGTTTCCTCTTTTCCTCGCATTCTATTCTGTCAGAAGCACCACGATGATATTCCCACCGACCAAATCAACCGAAGGTTCTTCACACTCTTGCTTTTCTTACTCTTATCTATTGATTGTTCATGACTGTTCATAACCATCTTCTAAAATTTATTCACTTTTTTCTTTTGTTTTGGTATTTTGCAGAGAACTCATATTGAGAAGCAGTGAAATAGCGACCATTGGTGCTATCTTCAACTTCAGGTAACCCACCTCTGTTTTTGAAAAAAAAAAAAGTTTTTTTTTGGTGTAAATTTAATTCAAGATTTGATTTTGTTGATGGGTATTGACACCCATTTGGTTTTTAGTTTTGGTTTTGCTTTGGGTGGAAAATGGGTGGTTGTTAAAGAAGATAATTTGGTCTGGGTTTTGTGTTTTGGTGGTGCATGCAGTGGGAAAAAACCTGATTATCTTGGAGTGCAGAAAAACCCACCAGCATTAGCTCTGTGTCCAGCAACTAAGAACTGTGTATCAACCTCTGAGAATATCAGTGATCGCACACATTATGCTCCTCCTTGGTAAAACCTCCCTTCTTTTCCTCACTTGAATTTTAGTATTAGTTTTATGGGATTATTATATGAATATGTGAATTAAATGCAAGTTTTTAGTTGTGTTTAGATAAACAACTTAAACACCTTAGTTCAGTGTTTATGGATTAAGTGCCCGTAATGTAAGTAATTATGTATAAGTTGGTACTATGATTAAATTATTTTCATCCAATACAGGTTCTGAACTATTTTCACAAGCTATTCTCGAAAAGCTTGTTGAAATAAACTGAAAACAACTCATAGAAACATCGTAAAGTTATCTTCAAAGATACTTGTATTATAAGTCTAATTAGTTTTCAAGCTTATTCAAATATGATGTTTTTCCATTATGTTGTTCTTTGGAGTCTTGATTTTTGGATAAGTGTCAAGTTGTGTCAAATTTGCGTGCTGAGAACAATCTGGTAAGCCGAATTTAGGAGATAAGTACTCGGTTTAGGTATTTTTTGGATTTAGTCCAAAAGATGTTATGAAATATTTGTGAGAATCACGTTGCAATAAACAAAGTGCACTTGGAACAATTTATCACGTTTCAAACTGCGTGAAAGTTGTGCAATCTTTACTTTTCTATTTTTTGACAAAAGAAACTTTTCTGTAGATTGGTCTTTGTATTGAGTATGGTCCCACCAAATTCCAAACTTTGTTATTGGACATAGATGAATCATGATGTCACTCTGTTTAACTGTTTTCTTTCTTCTTCAGGAACTATAATCCTGAAGGCAGGAAAAATCCTGTGAGCAGAGAGGAAGCCATGGAGGAACTGATAGACGTGGTAAGAAAATCTATCTGAACTGAAATCACGAATTATGATTTTTTTCTTCTTTTCCTTCCTTTACTCTATCAACATAGATCATAATTTATAACAATTTATCTATCAATGGAGGGTTAGTAAGTAGTATACTTTGCAGCTAACTATTTCTATTACACTCTCTTTTCTCTTTATTGGTTACAACTTATTGAAAGTTATGAAGTTACAAAAGAAACTCATCAACTAGGAGTGAAACCTGCATAACTTGGACTTTTTCAATAAGATTTCACTAATAACAGAGTTATCAAAAACAGTGTTGAAGATCCTTCTTTAACTAGTGATTTAGTTAAATCAAACTATTTGAGTGGAGATAACGCTCATCTTAATTGTGAGTCTGTTTTGTAGGATCAAATTAGATGTAAACTTTGATTATGATGCTAACCTTTTTCTAATTTGTAACTTATAACTGTGTTGTAATAGTTGGATATTTGCACTTTTTCAATCATGTAAGTTGAAAACCAGTTTATTTTTGCAGATTGAATCGACAACACCGGACAAATTTACCCCAAGGATAGTTGAAAGGGAAGAAGACTATATCCGTGTGGAGTATCAAAGCTCAATCTTGGGGGTATGTGCAACTTACATCTAAGGAAACTCATCATAAACAAAAATAACCATTTTAAATATTTTGGCTGATATCAAGAGCCATCTCTAATTTCCTTCTCCTTTTCTCTGTCTTGTTTTAACAGTTTGTTGATGATGTTGAGTTCTGGTTTCCACCTGATAAGGGTTCTACTGTGGAGTATAGATCTGCATCTCGGATGGGAAACTTTGATTTTGATCTGAATAGGAAAAGAATAAAGGTATGGTTTGTTTCATCCTCCTATCATGTGCTTTCTCTATAGCTACATCAAGAAATTCTTGGTTTGCAGGAAGAAACCTTCCTTTTCCCTCATCATGTCAAATACTTGTTCAAGTTTTTGTATGATTCACTAAATATGTGTTCAGTAAATTAGAGGTGTCAGAGTGAGCCAATTTGACTCAGACGGGTTGGTTCACCACTGATTGAGCTAAAATGAGTCGGTTTTCTTTTTAGTGAGCCAGAAATTTTGTAACTCACATCAACCCACCATGGATTGGCGAGTTAATGGATTGACTCACTTAAGGATGTTTTGCTTTTCCTATTTATTTTATATATTTATTACATCAAAGTGGATTGACTCTTGTCAACCTACATAAATAGTAGTAAATAATTATAATAAAAACCTTATAAAAAATGGTAAAACATAAAGGACGGTTGTTAGCGAGTTACAGGTCGATTCACCCTCAACCTGGTTCAAACATGTTTATCAGATTAAGTGAGTCGAGTTCAGTTTGACTCATTTAAAAAAACTGAATTTTTCAAACCCAAACCTTCTCGACCGTGGTTTGGCTCATGGCTTATGTGTTAGAATTCATTTTGATATCTCTACAAAAAATTCGTCTCTGATCAGAAATAAATTGACATGTTTTTTTTAAAATGGTAGAGATAAAGAACACTTTTGTAATGGATGCAAGTCCTTACCTTAAATATTGTTTTGATGAAAACATGTTGGTTGGTGTCAGGCACTGCGACAAGAGTTGGAGAAGAAAGGATGGGCATCTCAAGACACGATATGATGATAAATTCAGGCAGAAGTGACACATTTCATAGACTTTGTGACCTCGTTTACTTTAGTAATTGAAACAAATCTCACAGAATCATCATTGAAAGTAATTTTTTTCTTTGATGATTGGAACTAACCCCGTATCTTCTTTGAAGTTCTTTAGTTTGGCCACTTGTTTACTCTTTCACTCAGTTCAATCTGAATCATTCTTGTTTCAAGAATTTTTATTTGTTGTGGTGGAAAGTTTGTCTATGCTTTTCTAATTTAAGTTACATCGAAGCCATGTTTTCAAAGACTTTCTAATTTCCTTAATATTTTTAACTAGGGATGAGAACTAATTCTGTCAGTTTGCATAAATTTGTTTTGCATAACTCACTCTATATGGATATAAATGTATTGTCCCATCTTGTAATTTATATTGATTTTTTTTATATTTTATTATTGTGTAGTATCGTTTCATTAATATAATATATTTGTAAGTACAGATTTTATTTTATAGTCTACTTTAACATTTTTTTTTTCATAAAATGTCTTTTCTTATTTTCTTATAGTAAATAGCAAAATAATTAATCTTTAAAATTTTTGCAGTAATTGTTGTATTTACTAAATTTTGGCTTTTTATAATATACTCAAATTAGAATTAAAAGATTACAAAGCATTTTGTTAATTTACTTTTGAAATTTATGTGAACTACTTTGCAAATCCGGAATTATACAGGGTGTTCAATATCCATTAACTCACAAATCTTATACAGTCACCTTAATCCAACTTACTTTTGACCTATCAAATGTGAGGCAAATCAATATTGCGTGAATTTTTTGTAAATATTTATATAAAAAAAATAAAAGAAACATGATTAATTAAAATTTTAAATTTAGCTTATTCACTTCAATACTTACACGATTTTTTTTCTTATCAAACTTCAAAAAATTTGAGAAATATAAAATGATCATAGGTAAATATATCAAACAACTGATTAAACAAATTTATTTTATGTGTTGATTATTCTACTCTTATGGGATGACATAATAGATACTTTTCCTGTAACAAATATCTTATCCTAGCTACCAAATGTATCCATATAGTATTAACACTCTAAGCGGAATAAATTGTTAACCAAATCTCTACATAAATGACGCCTAGGTGGTGACTTTTCAATGCAAGTATGGAAATGGCCTAAATATACTTTTACAAAATGATTTGTGAAATATACATTTAAAAATACTACAATTTTGATACATTTCCAATCTTAAATTTATTAAACAAAATTCTATGAATTTTTTTAAGAGAATTATTTTAAAAATTAATCTTATTATGCTCTATCATCCATGAAGAAACAATGATAAAAATTATTTACATTATCAACACAATTTTTTATGTTTTCGATGATAGAGATTCTGTCAATGCATCCCAATTAAATTAAACAAGGATTAAGTATGTTTTTAGTCCCTGAACTTTAGTCCAAAATTGAAATTCGTCCCTAGTCGAAACTTTGATAAATTTTGGTCCCTAAACTTTAAAAATGAATGAATATAATCCTTTTAACCCAATTTTGTTAATTCTTTTTTAAGTTTCGAACACATTTCTCAGTAAATATTAGAGTTGTTTACGTCGTTTGACACATTCTCGACTCAATATTTACTGAGAAATGCGTTCAAAACGAGAAAAAAAAAAGTTAACAAAATTAGGTTAAAATAATTATATTCATTCATTTTTAAAGTTTAGGGACCAAAATTTATCAAAGTTTTGACCAGGGACAAATTCCAATTTTGAGTCAAAATTCAGTGACTAAAAACATACTTAACCCATTAAACAAATATTTCACTCATTTAGTTACACATTATTTAACACGAGAAGAAATTTAAAGAAATATACCTAAGCTGCACTACTCAAAAACTAAATAATTTATTATTTAGTCATTAGAAAGGTAGCTCCTATAATTTCCAATTAACTATAAATAATTAAAAATCAACAAGATATAAATGATATGGTACATAATACACTATCTCTACATATATGAATAACTCAATTATCCAAAATAATGTGACTGAGTTCTCTAAGAAGAAAAAAGAAACAAGAAACCAAATGTTAATTCTTGTAAGAGGTTTTACACAATCATATCTAATAATCCTCAACTTACTAGGTTTCTATAAGAGAGTTTCAAAAGGGAATAGGTTGTCTGCTAGGCCATGATTCTATCTTCTCAAAAAATTTGGGAGGAACAACGCCATCAAAACCTTCCGTCAAGATTACCTTGTTGTCAGAAATGTAAAGCTTCATACCTTCTGAAATAGGATAAAAAACAAATAAAGAAGCTATCAGTAATCTTTTACTTACCATCATCAAACAACAAATAACATTTCAAGATGAGGATATTAAAGAACACATTGTTTGGAATATTGTCATATCATACCCTCCAATGCTTTTCTGACGTCAATAAAGATAAGAACATTGACATCTCGCCTCATACCTGGGAAAATCAAAATAAAAAAGATGAGTAATTGGTACACTGAGGAAGCAAGTCTAAGTGCCTAACTGTTAGAACCTAATGCTTCTAAGGAAATAGCTGAAACTACTTAAGATCGTGCTACACATTCGTACTTTCATATGCTAAAGTAATTTCATAGGATGATAGGGGTGACAGAACATAATAATTCCCATGTTAGCCAAGAGGAGTGATAGGAACTGAAATTTACTACTAATGTTTGATGAGAATTCATGGAACTGGCCTTGATTACAGTATTTAAATAGAATATCACGTTACCACTAATTACTTCTCCATCTGTTGGTAAACCACAAGAGAAATGAACATGCAATCTTTTCATGCGCTTCAGCCCAGATCCTAGAATTGATTCCAAGTTCTTTCTGTAGGTTCCATGCACACAAACTGCATGCAGTCACAAAATCAAGTAAATGAAACAAATAAAATATAAATACAGAAAGAGATAAAATTCACAGAATGAGTTGAAAAGGCAGATGTACAGATCTTAAGTAATTAGAATTTTGTTAATATAATACCAGGTTGTTGGAAAACACTAAGTTTGGTAACATATCCACCATTAAAGAGATAAATTTAAATTATAAATATGTACATAGCATCATAACATACAGAACTTAGTGTGTTGCTATGTACAGCGTTCATCATAGCTTGAGTCTAGTTAAAAAATTCCAAATCTAATGATTATGCACCTGGAACTTCTTCAGCTGAAAGGATTGGTTTCAATAAGCTTTCAGTTTCAACAGTCTGCAGATGAAAAGTCAATAATTGTATTGTAAGGGCAGATGGACAAAATTAAATGAATTCAAGATTCAAAAGTTCAACATAACACAAGTGACAACATTACTCTACTATTTTTAACTGCTAAAAAATTGGAAACAGAAGTATTAGTGAAACATATGCAAAAGACAAGCAACAGAATTTGGCAAGGCTGCGGACAACATAACAGGCATAATTTTTTCCCGTCACTTGACTGGAAATTTTAAAGATATATTAAGGGAATATGCAGCCCAGGGTTAAAAAAGGTTTAGCTCATTGACAATAGAAACCATTGATAATACTTATTATAAACATTTATTGGTGTTAGTATATCTCCATCAACCTTAAGGCATTGTTTAAACAGGTTGGAACAGGAAAAAGCATAATATACGAGTTCTGTTAGAAAAGCATAATATGTCTTGTATAGCTTAAAATGAGAACAGACCATAAGCCAAAGTGAATAGAATAAAACAGACTGTCCCATTTGATTATGTTCACATGCCTAGCTGCACTGTACAGTCTAAAGGCATAAAGAAACGAACTCACATGACAAATGTGTTATTTTCAGAACTGAGTAAAAATATTGTATCTAAAAGTACTTTGGACTTCATGTAACCATGAAAGAAATGAATATGTCATGGAAGTCATATTAGCGTTCTTATAAAGAAAACAAAAAACTCAGGAAGTTGACAAAGGAAAGAGAGTACAACACAAGACAGTAAGCATTATTGTTGAGTTTTTCATTAGCACGTTAACATGACAATGGCAATCGAAAATTTTAACAGGACATTAAATGCATAACCATATGTTGCATTCCAGAGTATAGAATTGATTCTTCAACACTTCAAAAGTAGATGGAATACATGAAGCTGTCACCGCTTGATAAAGAGGAATACCCTACCGTTACAGTGTGGCCTTGGTTTGCACGTATTAATAGTTCCCCATTCTCTTCCATGAGGCTAAACCGTTGCTTATTATCTCTTCGAACAGCCTAAGAGAGTAACCAAAAGATATTTTAGAATAAAATGTTTTTCTTTCAGTTAATTAGCATTATAATGAGATGGACTTACAACAAGTTGTTTACAAGAATGAAAAAATAAAACCAAATACAAATAGGTATAACTTAGACAAAAAGAGGTTATATAAGCATAAATAGTCATTCAAAGGCAACAGAAGCCACGTACAGTACTAAAAATTAAGTTGAAATTTAAGAGTAGGTCTAAACCACTAATATACTCAACATGTAAATTCTTTGCATGACAGAAAAATACCATGCTAATGTTCCTAGTCAATTTCCTAAATTATTAACTCATACCAGAATTAGTTGCTGAAAGCAGAAATGATAGATCAGGTACATTCTTAAGCTGTTAGCCATATTCTGACTACTTTTACAAGAGAAAGACAAATATCAATCTTCTAAAATTCTACAGAAGTGAGAAAGGATGCTAGTAAATAAATACAACGAATTTATCTTTGACACAATACAATGAAGTGATCTTTTATGCTTCATAACAATAAAAATTGAAGAGGTAATCTATTATCAACAATATGACAATCTTATAATTATATCCTTATTTTTTATATTTTCACCCATATGCTTCTTAGATAATGTGACTCAAGAATCTAACTACAAAATAAACGGTATTGACAAGGCAGGACAAAATTGGAATGCTGAAACAGAGAAATATATGAAAATATTTTACCTCCTTAATATCATCAACAGTGTGCGATCTCAATGGAATATTAGCAAATGTCTTCATATTCAGCTTTAGCAAATCATTAACTTTCACAAAACCATCATTTCGCATTTTCAAATTCAATTCAGATGCCATATGTCGCAAAATTCGTGTCCTGCACATATTAAACAGAGATAAATTGAGAGTATTTACTTCCTAGAAGATCAAGCACAAAACAGCTATGATGCTGAAATCTGAAAGCAAACAAATTCCATATGTTTCCCAAAGTTCTTTCCACACAGAAAAAGAATGACAATGCCACTGTATTTTTCAAACAAAAACAAAAAACAATTGATGAAACTCACATTTGGTAGCTGTGAAGAAAGAAAACAAAGACAATGTTTATGAAAAATAAGAAATTATCAGAGAGAAGTAATGCTTACAGGAGCCTACCAAGAGCGTCGATTTTGTCCTTTCCTGAGCCACTCTCCCCACCACGCCCTCTTGTTTTTTCTCTATCATTTCTCATATCAAAAGCCTTTCCACGGCCACTGCCAAAATTGAACATAAAGATCAAAAAGCATAAAACCTCCTGCTT
>Ga0214542_1001953_pt1 | contig 42723 bp, 36 predicted proteins | sample CNSS1metaG_FD_160096 | JGI IMG/M metagenome (GOLD analysis project Ga0214542, IMG submission 160096) | Root nodule microbial communities from cowpea collected in UCLA plant growth center, Los Angeles, California, USA - CNSS1 | ecosystem: Host-associated > Plants > Roots > Nodule | place: USA... | reverse complement strand
TATATATATATATGTACGTGGAGGCCATAGAAGAATAAGTTGCTAGTTATAGTTATACTGTTCCTGTGGGGTCTGCAGGGGACATGTGAGGAGCAAGATTAGACCTGAATTGATTAAGGTGTGATTTGAACTCATTACGCATACTAATTAAAAGGGTAATCATGGGAAGTAGATCTTAATCAAATTAAGCTTGGATCTATTTCCCAAGTGTCTTTCCCAATCGGCCTTTCTAAAGTTGAGTTGATGGAAATTCGTGCCAAGTTGAGTTCAACTTTTATGCTCGTCTACTTGGATTATCTCACAAATTTGGGTGAGGCCACTTGGAAGAAAACTCACCTTTTTAAGTATATTAAACAATTAAATTCTTCTTCGTATAATTAGATCTCAGAAGCAAGTATAGTATTATAGATTTTTTGGGTTCCCAACTAAAAGCATAATAATTAAGTGATTGAATTCAGAGGTCACGGTTTTTAATTAATTCTACGAAAAACCTAGTAAACAGTTTTTTAAGGATATATGTATTTAGCTGCCAACAGCATGAGATGGCTGTTACCAACTAACTGACTGTGTCATGTCAGTGTTTTAGGAGCAGCTGATGCTGGTGAGAGCAATCTCGTAAACAATTACAAGAGGATCGGTCTCTTTGAATAAAAGAAACACACATAAAATTTGTAATTAAGTTATTACGTATACAAAATAAATAAATAATTGAAGGTTTAGGTCATTGACAGAGACTTGTCATCAATTGTTTGGGGTGCAAGAGTTTTGTAAGGGACAGAAAAGAAGATAAATATCTCAGATTTAAAAGCAGTGTAAGTTAATGATATAATATGTGCAACTTGTTATTACTTTTTACGTGATGAGTTGATTTCATGGAAATCCTTATGCTAATTTGAAGTACTACAACAATCCTGGCTTTTCACAGTTGGAAGAGGACATTACCTAGCATTTTATGGAAACTTGACTTAGTGATGTAGATTATTAGGGAATGAAGTGTGGTTGTCCCATAAAGTGCAAAAATACAACATAGGCATTAGGGTCTAGTGGCTGCTGCACCAGTGGTGGTGGAAAATTCTAATCCCTTTTCTTTTCTTTGGATGCCTTCGGCTACATTCTTAAACTCGTGGTGAAGGGACAAAGGGTCCCATTTCGGTAAGAGAGCCATATCTCAGACATAACGCTTAGATTATTTACTGATAAAATGAATATTTGTTCTGAATAATTGAGAAAAATTGTTTAAATAACCTAGGAGCTAGGTGTGACACGCCACAAAAATGATGTTCTGCGTCGGATACCCGTGACGGATACAGACATGTGATGGAAACGTGTATGATATATACCGTCGCTTCGTCTAATACGATATGTTGGTTCAGACACGATCAAGCTTTTAGACACGTCGGAGCTGACACCGTCCGATTGGTTGACACACTGGAGAGGAAGAAATATAAAATGCACAATCAAAAAATAAGAAAGAATAAGAAAGAAGAAAGAAATGATAATATGTGAAAGAAAGAATAGAGATCAAAGAAGAAGGAGAAGAAAGAACTAAGTAAAAGGAGGTTTTTTCAAACATTTATTTCATGACCATAGACTTACTCTGCACTCTATACTTTGGAAACATCTAAAAGCTAGTACACCTCACTTTTAAGACTTTTTATTATTTAGAAACAGTTTTAAAAAATTTAACGTATATTTCTTAAGTTATTGCTTTTCATTTAAATTTAAATATAATTGGTTTTACAATTAAGGTTATATAGTCTGTGTTTTATTTGAATAAAATATTTTTATTTTATTTTATTTTTTAAATTACAAATATAAAATAATTTGTATACTCTATCTTTCAAATGATAAATTAAATCAAATAAATTAGTATTTATTAGATTAACTTATTTCATATATTAAAGTAAACCTTTTATTAGTTGATAATGAAATCTTTTATATTGCCAAACTATCTTTTCGTGTACTAAAATTAGAAAAAAAATTTCATAAAGATGGACAAATATGAAACTCGAAAAATATTATGATATTTAATATATATATATATATATATATATATATATATATATTTATTGTTTACGAAAGAACATTGATTAACGAATAATTAATAGGAATTAGTTTTATTATTTTTATATTGAAATAATCATTAATTAAAACAATATAAGTGCATATAAAAAATTTTATAGAAATAAAAATATCTTTTAAAAATTTTAAACAACAACTCTATGATACAAAATAAACATTTTGGAAATTTAATGAAGTTTCAAATTAATACTTTAATTATTATTTTTTTAAAACTTTTTATAAATGTTTAACATTATTTCTTGTTGGATTCTATGTTAATGTAAATTCTTTTATGTTCAATTATATTTTAATTTTTAGCAACATTAGTTATTTCATTGATTATTTTTTTAATTTTTATTAGAAAGTATTAAATCAAATATTAATACAACTATACAATATTAATGACTATTTTTGTTCTTTAAATAAAATTAAACTGCATTAATGATTATTAAGTTAAATTTTATTTAATATCATAATTAATTATGAATTTTTATAAAATTTAATGTGTATTATGTAAGACTCAATATTTCTACCCTTATGTTTAAGGGTTGCCTCAGATCTAATTGGGCCTAAGGGCTGACCCATTAGGAGTCAAAGACCCTAAACCAGCCTAACACTCTTACTCCCATCTCACTTTCAGAAAACATCAGTCCTCAAACCCCTTCGTTCTCAACAGAAGTTTTGCTAGGGTTTGATCCTTAGCCTTCGTCAAGGTTACTCAAGCTCTTTCGACCCCACGTAAGTTGCTCCTTAGCTCATACTAGATCTCTCCTGGTTTTATTTTCGTGTTTACTCTGAGGTTCATCTCAATGCCCTTATTCTGTTCCATTCTGCTATTTTTCCAGCTTCTAATTTTGTTCCTTGAGCTGTGGTGCTCCGCTGCTGGTGTCGAGGCCTTGCACTAGCTCATTCCAGGTACGGGAAGCTAGAACCTAATCTTGTATTCGTCCTTTTCACTATTTTGGCTCTTGTACTACGATTTTGTGGTTGATATGATGTCCTGGATGCGTGAAATGCTTTAGTGTGTTATTTTTGGCTTGGTATGAATGGCTGTCACAGGAAAACAGTGGCGAGACCTGATAATCTTGCCCAGGCGAGCCTGTCTCGCCCAGGTGAGATGAGCAGAGGCTCGCCCAGACTTTTTACGCGAGGGGTCGCTCAGGCGACCAGCTCAGTTTTGAGCGAGCGAGTGTCTCGCCTAAGCGAGAATGCGTAGAGGCCGTTGTGGTGTGTGGGTCGAGCTCTCGCCTAGGCGGAGGGACCTCGCCTGAGCGAGAGTCCTTCTCGCTTGAGCGAAATCCTCCAACTTGGGCGCGAGCTGGGCGAGAATGCGTCCTGAATTGGGTTCCCTCTATGCTTGAATGTTTAGTTGGTACTTGTATGAGTTATTGTATGATGACTTAATGGGAATGTTTATGCATGATTGGGAGAGGGTTTTATGTGTGAATCATGAGTTTGACATAATCTTTATATGAATTATACTCGAGAGGTTGAATATATGTATATATATGGTCACGAGTTTGACATGAGCACAATGGACATGATGGTTTGGTAATCCAGTGGCATGGCTTTGGTATGAAGAGAAACACTTTACTCATGGTTGGGAATGACGAGTTGGTATTGATTCAACGTATGATAAATAAGGATTGGTTATGAATGAGGGGATGAGGTTCCTATGTATGGTATTTGTATCTGTTACTTGGCTGTTTGTGTATGTTTGTCGTGTGGTCAGTACGTAATTCCTTGAAGTCTCTAGGTGGGACTTCAGGGTCGTGCTTCAGTGGTCGAGACGTAATTCCATGGCCCCTGTTAGTGGGTGTCCATGGTGGTGCCCCATCTATATAACTTGGTAAGGATTCAAGGTAAGGATCGCATCCTGACACTCTAAGGAGTCAGTTAGTCTCACTTAGAGCAGACTGACTCCTGTGGTGAGAGTAGCAGGAGGCCTGAAACTCATTAAGGGCTAACCTTGTGTGTGAGGGAAATTGATTCATTGTTACACTTGTAACACATAGCTCGGGGGTGAGCAGAGATATATCCACCACAAGTGCAAGCATCCGCTGAATCCAACCAGGTTATATGTATCCGGATGAGTCGAGTCTTAGTGTATTGTTTTGGAAGGTCATAATATGTTTGGGTGATGTATGTATAATTGACTGTGAAAGCATATCTGATTGCATGATAAAACCACTTTTGGCTCTAGCTTACCCTTTTGTTTTTGTTGTGTGTCCTGCTGTGTGGTACTCTCTTTTGCGATGATCATCAACTTGTTGATGTGAGGCTCTTCATTTAGGGTTAAGGCCCATGTATTGTTTTCTTCGGGAATTTGTTTAAGTCATTTTCACTCTTTTACTTTACTTTGTACCCGACATCGTGGTGTATCTCTTTTATTCGTCCTCTAAGCAATTGGGATATCTGTAGGAGTGACGTGTTATACTCTTTTATCCTCGCTTCTTATATTATATTGTGTGACATATCCTTTATTTAGCTTTATTAAATAAATGGGGTGCTACATATTAGTTATTTTTAATCTGTGTTTGGTGTTGGGTGTTGGGCACCAGTTTTTAATTTAACTGTATCTCTATGTTGGGATCTGTGTCAGTTTCCGTGTCTATTGTGTATGGATTTCATAGGGTAGAAGTTGAAGAAAGTGGTTGCTGCATTGGTATAAGCAGCATATGTGAGTTGGATTAACCAAATAAGCATTGAGGGTTTGCAAAAGAAGCATCCACTCTCTCTGTGTTGATCTAAAGCATTCATTCATGCTTTGTGAATGTGCTACACTAACGTACTATCAGGTGTCCTAGTGACTATCACGTACTTCTCACTGATAAGACTCTGTGGAGCCCCATCCTGCTGTTCCAACTTTTGTTTTTCTTCAGTTTTCTGAACTCATATGTACCTCATGAAGACAAGTTTTTTGTTACCATTTGATATTCGATTTGGACCATCCAAATAATTTTCAATTTCCATCCCTTCTCCATGCCCCCTATAGTCCTATATATTGGAATAATTCTCTTCTAGTATGAAGTCACTCATTGTCACAAGTTCTAAGTCTTTCTGGAACTGTAAGAGTGATTTAGCATATATAATTTATCAGAGTATTGAGTATATGAATTACTTATGTAGTAGGGTCAAGCTAGAGAATTGTTGTGGCAGCGTGCTTGAGACAAACGACAATGCGGAAGGGAGATGGACCATCAAAAAATGAATATGATGATGATTTAGTTGAACCTAACTCTAAATCAAGTTATTTTTACCAAACATTAGATCATTCACTATATAGTGCTAGTCATGCCAATATTCTAAAGTCAATATTGGATGTGAGCCATCATATGAAATCAAACCAAGGTTGGCCCCATTTATTATTTCAGACCATAATTTATCAATGTTTAAAAGTAAATATTCAAGGTTTTATTGTCAAAAAAATAATAAAATAATTTATCAATGTTTAAAATACGGGTAGGAGAACTAAAAAGTATTTTATAAAAAAAATAACAATTCTTTTCATACATTTGAAATTCGATATTTTGTGAGGACTCTTACATATCTTTGCGATCCCGAGATCTTTTTGTAATGTAAAGTATATTAGTATTATAAAATTATTTAACAATATGCATGAGGGATATGTTGCATTTTCTTGTTTTGCTATTGCTTAAATAAATGTAAGCATAGTTGATTATGAATGAGTCATCTCCATATATATTATGCTTACCTTTCATTCTTAATTAACAATTTTAACTCTCACTTTTAATTTTTCTTGTATCATTTGAATTCAAAAAAGAAATATTCACAAAAATATTAAATCTTAAACAAACATAAAAGATGGACCTACCTTTGAAAATAAACGTTACCAATTTATATTTAAGCTTTCATTTCTTATATCACCTTTTTTTTTAAACTAGTTCTTGCCTCATTCTCTTTGTCAAAAATATCCAGCTCTTGACTTTTGGTATTGAATCTTATATTATCTTTAGATTTATAGTTCCAAAATTTGGAGCAGACATTGCATATGTTATTAACAGCGTATGCAATTTGATATATAGCCAAAGGATATTAAAAGATTCAAAGTATAGAGAATCTTCGTAAATGTTCAAGTTTGCTATATATACTTGATAACTTGCATTATGGCTTGTCTCGAATATTTCAGAATCTTTGAGATTCGAATCATTATTGTTTGGTATATTTATCTTTTAAATCTAACACCGGGATTTTCACCATGAAATATAATCATTCAGTGCGGTTTATTTAAATTTTTCAAACAAAAGTTGGAAATTCTCTCTTCTTCTATGTGCTTAAAAACATTTCATCGTTAACCCAGTCTCAAAACTCTATTTTAAACATACCCTGCAACCCCATCTAGTTATACTCAATGTGTATAGACATAAAAAAATTAAAAAAAAAAACTTTATATTAGATTAAAGTAGGGGTGCCTAAAATATGATTAAATACTTCTCATCAATGGTTCAATTATTATATATTTTTCTGACATAACTATATAAAATAGCAGAAATATAGAAGAATTTGTGATCGTGGTTGTAGATTCTAGATAGGTAATTTCTTTGGCAAAAATGGACATAACAAAACCAACCTTATCTTCCGCAATACAGTGAAACCAAAACAAAACCTTTATCTATAAATGTAAAAGAAGCTCATAATGGTACTTTGGGACCTGTTTCCACTCAGAATATTATATGCATATATAAACCAAATAGAGATATAGTAGGTTTCGTATTCAAAAAAGTTATTCCCTACCTTTACACACTACCAAACATAAGTAGGTTACAATTTATGCCACTTGGAAGAACTTCTTCTCTTGTAAATGGTTGTTCCACAAAACGGAAAAGGAATAGATATATAGGATGAGCATAGACCTGTAATAATTTAATGTTATGCTTGGAATTTAACTAGTAATATCAGTTGATGTACCTGAATTTACTGTGATCTTTTTATGGTTTTTTGTCTTGGTGAAAGAAAGAAACATTAAATATTTTTGTCATGTGATCTTGTGAATTGCATGTAACAGTTGATGACTGTTTTTGTGTCTTTAGGGAAAGCATAAAAGCATGATGCTGGTGACGAGAAAGATGGTTCGTGTTTTGTGGTATAATAGCTGTACATGTTTTGGGTGAGGCTTCACTTGGTAGTTTTATCACTGTCATTTTACCTGTACACCATCACATGGTTTTTCTAGTTTTATCAGAAGCATACGCAATTTCTGCTTCTAGGAAAAATTTTGGATCCCGAGAAAGAAAGGTAAAACGATCTCTGCGAATGAACCCCATATTTACAGCGGGATTTCTCATACACACAGTAGACAATAACCAAACCACATTTTTGTATTATTTTTTTACTTAATTACTTCTTAATTACTTATGATTTGTTTGATCTTTATATATTTCATTTTTTTTTATCTTTATATTTTGTTTTTTTATAAATGGCGTTAAAGGCGTGTGAATTTATGATTTTTTTTTATTTTTTAAAATTTGTTTTAAATTTTTAATTTTTTATCTGTGTTACTTTGCAGTTGCGTCAGGTAGTACAATTAATATGATGTGAAAGCGGAAATGTCATGTAATAATTCCATGTTGACATAATCTCAATTTAATCTTACATTTATTTTTCAGATTTAGTTTTATTTTTTTAAAATAAAATAATAATATTATATTTCTCTTTAAATTAAATATAATTTATTTTTTATAAATTTTATGATGATATTTTATTAAAATTAATATTTTATTAAACATTTTTAAATTAATTTTAAAATTTATATGAAATATTTATGACAAATCACATGAGTGAATTGATATGGACTTAATATTTGAATCTTAAAATTATACTATTTAATTTATTCATTTTAATTTGTTCGTGCATTTTTTTTTCATGATTTGGGTTTAATTTATATAAATTGTAAAGTTGGTTTAAAAGTATTTTTAGAAATATTTAATAAAAATGTCAATTTTAGTAAGAAAATTAATATAAGATTTATGAAAAAACAAATTGAGTTTCAATTTAAATAGGTACAATATTATTTCTTTTTTACAAAAATTGGATCGAAAGTAAATTAAATTTAAAAACAAATGTAGAGAACAAATTTTGACTATGTTCATATGGCAATGTCACATCACATTGTTGTTGTCACGTCACACTAACTTGTCTACCTAACACGACTGTGAGGTCATATAAAATGTAAAAATTCAAAAAATTAAAATAAAATTTTAAAAAAATAATAAAACTTTCAAATTGACAAGTCTCAATGACTCTAATGTTTGTGAAAAATTAAATGTAAGGACTAAATTGAATCACTTTTAAAAAGAATCTTGATCAAATTGAATAAGATTGAAAAAATTAAGACTAAAATCAGAGGAAAGAAAAAATTGAATGACCGACTTGATACTTTTCAACAAAAGAAAAAACAATAGAGTAATTAAGCCGATTTTTAAAAAATATTATAATTATTTATGTTTTAAATTGAATAATAGAAAGAAAAAAAAGGTTTAAAATACCTTTTTGGTCTCAATTTTTATCAAGTTTTATCAAATGAGTCCTAATTTTATTTTTATGTTCAAATAAGTTCCAACCTAATTTTTAAACATTTTTGCTAACATCGTTAAATCATTGACAGTAATGAAATTACTGTCATGTGTTACTTTGTGACTTTTAAAAAAAATATTTTTATTTGTTCAACCTAGCAGTGTGTCGTCACATGTTAGAGTTAATGTTTTATATTCAATTTAGTTCTTATATTTGTTATTTTTGTTCAATTTAGTCATAATTTTGTTTAAAATTGAGCAATTTTGTCCCTTTCGAAATTGAAACCAAATTTAATTTTTATATAAAAGTTATAATGATGTGAATTTTAATATATTTAATAAAAAATATGAATTTTAATATAAAAATTAAATTTAGTCTCAATTTGGAGAGGGACTAAATTTATTCATGTTAAAAAAGTTGAGACTAAATTGAACAAAAATAACGAATATGAGGATCTAATTGAATATAAAACATTGACTCTGACACGTGGGATGCTGCTGGGTTGACACATAGACATTTAAAAATTAAATAAAAAATAAAAAAAATCACGAAGTGACACGTGGCCATCATTTTTCATGACTATTAATTATTTAAATTGTGTTAGAAAAAATGATCAAATTGAACAAAATTGACAAAAATTTAGACTTATTAAAACATAAAAACAAAATTATGACTGATTTAACAAAATTTATGAAAAATTGAAACTAAAAAGATATTCTAACAAAAAAAATATATATGTGTGACAGTTCTCTACTTCGGTCCACGGTTTTCCACACGCTCTCTTTTCTCTCCTTCTCTTCCTCTCGCCTCCTTTGCTCGTTTGCTTTACATTTCTTCCTTATTTGTGCTTTATATTTTATGTTTTAAAATTGTGTCTTATATATGTTCTTTTTGTGGTGGTTTTACTTTTTCCTTTTTTTTTTGTGAGGTAGGTGAGGTGTTTGCTTTTAATAAAAAAAATAGGGTAGGCACTTATTAGGTCACACAAATAAATAAATTGTGCGGTTTCCATTTTAGAATTTCATTTCCTTTATATAGATCACTTGTTGGGATTGGGTTAAGTCCTTCATTTCTTCGGAAGATTGATATTTTTTATTTGATAATTTGTATGAAAATGTTCTAGTCGGAAAGATGTCAGACCAGTATCAAATAATTTTTTTGTATTTTTTTTTCGGATCCTTCCTATGTATCTCAAGATTATTATTTATGTTTCGATCAAAAGCTAAGTGCCCTAAACTGAAGAATAAATATAGAAAGCGAATAATCTGATTTAAAGTTAATAATATTTCAAGTCAAAAAATTTAAGAGGTTACAAATCATTTCTTTCCTAAATATGAAGATAGTATTTGAGTTACTCTCTCCCCTATGTGAGTTTTAAATTTAAAACTGTATCACACCTAGCTGGTTCCGCTAGCATACCAACACATATCACCTTTGATCGACAACTCATATCAGACAAGGCTGGGGGACTGGTATACCACACCTAACCAAACTCGACCAAATAAGTATACAATGCATCAAGGCAGCCAAGTATTCAGCCTAGGCCGAATCAGCCTAATTTGTACCGGACCTGGTCAACTTAACCATATAAATGACAACCCTCACATATATGTCGGAAACAACTCAAGTACACGATTTGGGCCGCCATGGACTCAAACTCATAACCGAATAAAGGCTAAAGTAACAACAAAGCGGCCAACCTAGGACAATGTGCGGCCAGGGACGACATCTGACAAGTCAAGAAGTAAACGGATCAGACCGCTCTTGAAGACTTAGTAAAATGGATGCCCTCGCGTTCAATAGGCCTTAAGGGCCTGGATTAGGGCCCAGGCCCACTCACAGCCCAAGCTAGAGCCCAAGTCAAGGCCCGGCCCACGGGATAACCAAACATCATTAATGCTCTATAAATACGCGTGGACCCCAGTAATTAAAGGTACGCATTCATTAATCACTGATTTGACCTTCTGAGAACTTTGACTTACTTGAGCTTCGGAGACTCTTCTGCAGGTAACCCCTCTTGGGTTCAAGTTGACATGTATCAACCGGGGAGAGGCCAACTGAGGAGATAACAGACTACATGGTAAGGTGACATTTGTGCCTAACTCATCTTATTTGTTCTCTGCAGGAACAATTGGCGCCCACTGTGGGGCACGAGACGAACACCTTTAGTACCCGTTTTTCTCTGAAGATGGTTTCCACCCGTAGCAAAGCTGGAGTGAACAAGCAGGCGGATGCTGGTCCCTCTGGACCTCCTGGCATCACCCCTGAACTCGCAGATTTGAAGAAACGCAACGTTGACGAAATGGAGGCACTAAGACAAGAGAACTCTCGCCTGAGGCGAAGGATCGAAGCTGATCCCAATCTGAAGGGAAAAGCCAAGGAAACCTCTGAAGCTGCGAAGTCTCCGGCCTTCCAGCCTACAGAGGAAGAAAGCGAGTACAACCCCACTCCTCACACCTTCACCACCTCTCAACAAACACCCATTCCTGCTACCCATCCCCCTCACTTTCCATCTACTCAACCGGGGCTCACCGCACCCCCAACCCCTGCCGCTACCCTCCCTACCACCCAAATCCCCTACAACATATCCACCACCCTACACACCACACATATTCCACCGTACAACCCACAATACCTTCCGACAACCCACATCCCCCCTCATAACCTAACCTCCACTTTCCCCGCTATGATCAACCATCCCATCCCACCTCACCTGCTCCCCCCTCCACCAGCCCAGACGCCGTCACTCCTTCACTGACTTTATCGCCAACACCCCCCTTCCGGCCCAGTGGGAACCTTTCACCTTGGATCGTTATACTGGCGAAACCGACCCTGACGAGCACCTTAAAGTTTACATCACCCATGTCGCCCTATACACATCCCAAGACGCAGTCTTTTGCAAAGCCTTCCCCACCACCCTCAAGGGCCCTGCCCTAGAATGGTTCACAACCCTTCCGCCTTACTCCATCGACAGTTTCGACGTCCTTTCCCACATGTTCTCCACCCATTTCGCCGGCAACTGCCTACACCAAACTACCACCATATCCCTCTTGGGCATCAGATGAGAACAAAATGAACCACTCAAAGCGTTCATAGATCGCTTCAGTAAGGCAGCTCTTCGTACACCACACCTCAATCAGGAGATGATCCTCTAGTGCATGACCCTTACCTTACAACCCGACCCCTTCGCCAACAACGTCTATCTCCACCCACCTGCCTCCATGCACGAATTCAAGTTACGTACAGCTGACTATGTCCGCATGGAGGAAATGCAAACCCTCCACACCAAATTCTGCAACGACTATGCAGCCACCACCGCCAACCCCACCCCACAGCCTAACCCACGTCCTGATACCCGCCCACGCGAACCCCGCCAACCTCGCTTCACCATATGCGCCCCTCTTACCGTAGCCCGCTCCCGCATCCTCGACGAAGCCCTACAAGCCGATCTAATCCCTCCACCATGCAAGACAACCACACCTCCCAACGCCGATATGACCAAATATTGTCGCTACCACCGCAACCATGGTCACACTACAGAAGAATGCAAAGCACTCCAGGATAAAATAGAAGAACTGGTTCGTCCTGGCCACTTTCACCGCTTCATCCGTAGAGACGACAACTCCTCCTCCTCCTCTCGATCCCGCCACCCCCTTGATCTGATCACAGATGTCCTCCACATGACTCTCGTCACGACAAACACCCCGCTCAACCCACCAGTCAAGAACCAGAGTCGGCCCGCACCGACATCACCCCTGCCGACCCTCCCCTACGTGGCACCATTAACGCCATCTCTGGTGGCTTCGCTAGCGGAGGATCCACTTCTTCTGCCAGAAAAAGACACCTCTGCCATATCCAATCTATCAACACAATCACCAATTCCCACCACAAACGCCGTACGCCTCCTATCGTCTTCACAGATGATGACTTTCACGGCCTCGACCATCAACAAGATGACCCCATGGTTATCACTGTTGAAATCGAAAATTACGCTGTCAAGAAAGTCCTAGTTGATCAAGGCAGCTTCGTTGATATCCTCTACTAGGCCACCTACCAAAAACTTCAACTTCCTGACACCGCCATGGTCCCATATGGCGAGCCAATATATGGCTTTTCTGGTGAACAGGTATCCACCCGGGGCTACATTGACCTCCATACCGTCTTTCAAGAGGGGACCCAAACTAAAACCATCACAATCCGCTTCCTTATCGTTGACGCGCCAACATCCTACAACATCCTCCTAGGCCGTCCTTCCCTCAATACCCTTGGTGCCGTCGTTTCCACCCCTCACTTGGCCATGAAGTTCCCTGCCCCGTCCGGCGACATCCTTACCATCCACTGCGACCAGCACTTGGCACGCGAATGCTACATGGCCAGCTTGCGACCACAACTCCTAATCCAACAAACCAACCATATCGAACGACCCCTTGGCTCCAGCATAGCCCTATCCGGCGAAGATCTTGACCCCAGAATAGGCCGGGATGTTCGCCTCGAACTAGTTGAGGACACCTTCCCTCTAGAGCTTCCTAATGGTCACTCTATTAACCTAGGCACCGGTTTAAACTCTGACGAGCGTGTCCCATCACACCGATCCTCATCAACAACACCAATCTTTTCGCCTGGTCAGTCGCCGACCTCCCTTGCGTGGACCCCCAAGTGGCATCCCACAAACTATCCATATATAAAGAAGCCCGCCATGTATCCCAGAAAAAACGCAAGCTTGGCGAAGAACGTCGGCAAGTAGCCAAGGTTGAAGCCGACAAGTTACTAAGCGCAAGATTTATAGAAGAAGCTCAGTACACCACTTGGCTTTCTAACGTTGTCTTGGTGAAGAAAGCCAATGGCAAATGGCAGATGTGCGTAGATTACACGGACCTAAACAAGACTTACCCTCGTGACGCTTACCCCTTACCCAACATTGATCGACTCGTGGACGGCGTGGTAGGGAACAAGGTGCTTAGTTTTTTGGATGCATATTCTGGATATAACCAAATTCCCATGGCTGCATCAGACATGCACAAAACCGCCTTCATCACGGACGATGTCAATTACTTCTATAGGGTCATGCCCTTTGGCCTCAAAAACGCCGGAGCAACTTACCAACGGCTGATGGACAAGGTTTTCAGCCACCTAATGGGACACTGTGTCGAAGTATACGTCGACGATATGGTTGTCAAGTCCCCAAGTCATCGCCAACATGTCGAGGACCTGTCAGTAGTCTTCTCCGCACTACGCCAATACAACCTTCGCCTCAACCCTGACAAGTGTGTATTCGGCGTTGACCAGAGTAAATTCCTTGGTTTTATGTTAACCCAACGCGGCATAGAGGCCAACCCTGAAAAATCAAGACCATCATCGAAATGCGCAGCCCCACTACTATTAAGGAGGTCCAACGTCTCATTGGCCGTCTCACAGCCATTTCCCGTTTCCTATCCAAACTAGCCGAACAAACTCAACCCATAATCCAACTCCTAAAGAAATCCACCCGGTTCACGTGGACTGATGATTGTGAACAAATTTTCCAAAAATTGAAAACAACCCTAACCTCCTCACCTATCCTCCACAAGCCGGACACCCATCAACCCTTGCTTGTATACATCACAGCCACCGATTATACCGTCAATGCCGCGCTTGTCCAAGAAATAGAAGGCACACAGCATCTTGTATATTTTGTGAGCAGAACGTTGCAAGATCCTGAAACCAGATATCAGATGGTAGAAAAGTTGACCCTATCTTTGGTCCACGCGGCACGCCGCCTACGCCCATATTTCCAAAACCACACCATAACCGTTAAAACCGACTACCCAATCCAAAAAATATTACAAAAACCAGATCTAGCCAGACGCATGTCATCGTGGGCCGTCGAACTGTCAGAATTCAACATCCGCTATGAACCCTATGGCCCCATCAAAGCTCAGTGTCTCTTAGACTTCGTCAACGACCTACAGCAAACACCCATAGAGGACCAGTGGACGCTTCATGTAGATGATTCCTCAAATCCAAGGGGTGTCGACGCCGACATCGTCTTAGAAGGCCCCAACGACATCCTCATTGAAAAATCCCTTCACTTTGCCTTCAAAACGTCAAATAACCAAGCCGAATACGAAGCCATCCTCACCGGCCTTTCCCTAGCCCGTGAGGTAGGTGTCAAGAGATTAACGTGCAAAACCGACTCCAAGCTCACCTAAATGACGAGTTTCAGATCAAAGACCCCATCCTTCTAAAGTATTACCATCTGGTCCGTGCAGTCATTCAATCCGCCTTCGACCAAGTCCGCATCGAACACATCCCAATGACCGACAATATCATGGCCGATATTCTCTCTAAATTGGCCAGCACCAAGCTAAAAAACCGTCACCGATCCTTACTACAGCAAACACTATCCATGCCTTCTATCACACACACTTGTCAAAATTTAACCCACACCTCAGCTAACAACGTCACCCCCTCCCAAAGCCAAAACTGGACCAACCCCTACATCCAGTACCTCAAAACCGGCAACCAAAACTTGGCTGGCTAAGGCCGTTAGGTGCACCATGATAGGCGATGACCTCTACAAACGCGGATATGGTCAACCCCTCCTTAAGTGTGTCACGGTAGAGCAAGCACAATATATTATCAAAGAACTACACGAAGGTATTTGTGGTTATCATTCCGGCGCACGCACCATGGCTACTAGAGTTCTTAGAGCCGGATATTTTTGGTCGACCATAGAACCAGATTGCCAGGATTATGTTAGAAAATGCAAACCATGTCAGAAACACGATAACCTTATTCTCTAAGTGGGGAGTGGACATTCTCGGCCCCTTTTCACCCGACAAGGGGTAGGTAAAATTCCTAATTGTAGTCGTCGATTACTTTACTAAATGGATAGAAGCCAAGCCGCTAACTACCATCACGGCCCAGCAAGTTCAACAATTTGTGTGGAAGGACATTATATGCAGATATGGTGTGCCACATACCATCATCACAAACAATGGCCGACAATTTATTGATAAAGAGTTAGCCAAATTCTACACTGGCCTAGGCATCAAGCACATCACAAGTTCTGTAGAACATCCACAAACCAATGGACAAGCAGAGGCGACAAATAAAGTTATCCTCGTGGAGCTGCACAAGAGATTGGATACCGCCAAAGGCCGATGGCCCGAAGAATTAATAGAAGTACTATGGGCTTACAAATGCACCCCTCAATCATCAACAAATGAATCTCCATTCAGCCTAGTCAACGGTGCAGACGCCATGATATCAGTAGAAATTGGCGAACCATCCCTGCGCCGAGAACTGTATGACCCAACCCACAATCACCAAAACATGGCCTTACATCTTGACCTTCTACCCGAACTCAGAGAAAAAGCCCAGATACGTAATTTAGCTGCCAAACAACGAGCTGCCATGAAATATAATGCAAATCTATGTCCACGATCATTCATCATCGGAGACCTAGTATGGAGAATGGCCAGCAGTGCTAGAAAGAAGGATGGCAAGTTCTCCGCCAATTGGGACGGCCCGTACCGCATACGCGAAGATGTAGGAGGAGGAGCTTATTGCCTAGAACACTTATCTGGGGAAGAGATTCCCAACACTTGGAATGTATCCCACCTCAAGTTCTACTTCAGCTGAATGTATATTGTAATCGAACCAATACTTGTAATCCCGGGTGTACTCTTTTTCCTCACCTGGTCTTTTTTCCCTAAGGAGGGTTTTGGCTAGGGAGGTTTTAACGAGGCACCCCTATTCAATAAATAAAAAGAAGGTTTCCCAACTATACGACTTTCCCATGTGTTTTCTTTCACATTCGTTTAAGTTCCCCACCCTTACCCCAAGTAAGCGGCCTGGGTCGAACACCCTTATCTTGTGTTTAATTCGTTTAAGTTCCCCACCCTTACCCCAAGTAAGTGGCCTAGGTCGAACACCCTTATCTTGTGTTTAATTCGTTTAAGTTCCCCACCCTTACCCCAAGTAAGAGGCCTGAGTTGAACACCCTTATCTTGTGTTTAATTCGTTTAAGTTCCCCACCCTTACCCCAAGTAAGCGGTCTGGGTCGAACACCCTTATCTTGTGTTTAATTCGTTTAAGTTCCCCACTCTTACCCAAAGTAAGCGGCCTGGGTCGAACACCCTTATCTTGTGTTTAATTCGTTTAAGTTCCCCACCCTTACCCCAAGTAAGCGGCCTGGGTCGAACACCCTTAACATACAACTTATCGCGACACACATACACCACATATAATCACAACTCGGCATACACAATAACATACAGAACATTAATCGCATTAAACATAAACGCAAAGTATACCAACGTAACATAATGTACCAGTTATTACAGACATAGGCTCAAATATTTTCAAAACAATAAAAGTTAAGGTCCTATTCTGTCGCGTCAGCTCCCACCTCTCCAGAATCAACCGCCTCAATAACCTCTTCAGCCGCTTTCTCCTCCACCCTCACTTCCACTTCCTCACCAGCACTACCATCATCTTCATTCACAAGCCTCCTGTCGATAACATCCTTGTTGACATCAAACTTCACGTCCGTAACATCCACCTCCCTATGGAAAAATGCGGCTTGGCGCAATCCCTTCTCAAAACCGTTAATGTGTTCCTGTATGATGCTATTCTTTAGATCATCGAGCTCACCAACAGCTCCCTCATACTTATCCTTCAAATCGTCATAATCTTCCTTCAATTCCCCTATTCTCTTGTTTAATTTTTCCTCAGAATCCAAACATCGGACCCTCCATGTCACCAACCTCTTTCTCTCTACATCCCAACTCTCCTTTGCCTTCTCCAGCGCAACCTTTTCCTCCTCTAACTTGTCTACCTTCCTCTGCAACTCCTCCACCTTTTCCTGACCCCCTCCTTCACTTCCCTCTTGTATAGAGACCCCACACGCCAACTCAATACTAAAGCCTTGCTTCCAAACTCGACCATTGTCCTCACAATATGGTCTGCATCCATGTCGTCAATAGAATTTACAATGGTATCTGGGAGGGTAATTGAAATGTCCTTCCTCATAGATATTTCTGGCAATTTGATCAACCCAGATTCTGGCCCTTTCTCTCCATTGGCCGACCCTGCTCCACTAGCTGACCCTATTCCGAGCAAGGCCACCCTTACTTTCTTCACGTCTTTTCCCTTCCCGGGTCGAGGGGGCAACTCAGCCTTCCTCTTCATCCCGCCGTGCACATGCACCTCCACCACAGACTCCTGCAAGTTGGGAACATCAGTCTTCCCAACTGCCTTGGCCTTAGCGGCCATCTCCTTCCTCAGCGTTTGGAAAAGTGCTAAGTTTTTCTTTTCAGACTGTGCCATATGCCCTATAACAATACATTACAACTCGAATCAAAACAACTTAGAATTATTAACACAGTTTAAGTAATAAATAGATACCTTCGATATCTATTATCGGATGCACCGAATTATAAACTCTAACTAGGCCCTTAGTGGGCAACTTATCAACAAATTTCAACAAGATCTCCACCACCTCCTTATCACCAGCCGACAACTCATCCATCCCAATGTCCTTATACCGAGAAGGATTGCCTGTCCAACTAAAAGGGAATTTGGTGCTCCCATCTGCGTTCAAAAAATGAGCTTTGCCTCCTTCTTTAACGACAACCTTGAAGTACCTGTCCTTGAAATGTTTGAAAGACTGGGAAAATGCATCCAGTCTGCTGATACTGGGGCGACTTATCAAAGATAGCCAAGTAGCCGACTGGCGGGGTCTGGTGTCGTAAAAATACAAAAAAACATAAGGAGTGGGCTCCAAATATAAGGATTGGCACAAGATGCGAAAAGCTTGCAAGTAGGCCCAACTATTCGGATGTAGCTGCGTAGGTGCCACATTCAATGCCCGCAATACGCCCATAGTGAAATCGTCTAACGGTAATCGCACATGAAGTTGAGAAAAATGGCAAATATACATGTAGAAAAACTTCTCGGTAGCACCCTCTTGCCCATGACATACCCGATCGATAGCACTAACCCTCTCCAGGGAAACAATGTCCCCACTGACGCCCTTGGAGATGACAGGTGTGCAGTTTAACCAGGAGTTCAGTATACGAGACCACCAGAACAAAGATGATTGGTTGCGGACGTCGGCAGCCGCCCATCCATAGCCACCTTTTGCCGGCCAGCTGCTTTCCGCCAACTCTTCGGGGGGATCTTCTCGAACCTCCCTCACAGTCTCCATTGGAATCCCACTTGTCATGCCCCCAGAACTTGTACCCTCTTCGTCAAATTGTCTACCCCTACTTCTCTCCGACTCCGTACTCTCACTACTACTAGACGTAGATAACAATATACTATCGCTACTAGACATACCTGTTTTCGTGTTTACGGGGAGATGTCGGCTGAATTTGGAAACTAGTCGGACAGTATGATGCGCATAAGATCTCTGAATTCGAAACTCTTGCAAATGAACCAAGTAACCCCTCACCCGTTTTGAAACCTATATTTATAGTCCAGGATCCCAAACGACGAAAACCCTTCCCGCCAAAATAATACCCCAGACCAATCGACACCATCATTGCGAAAGATATGACCTTTAAAAACGACGGCGCCAAAACCTCTTGATTTGACCCCTGACACCCCTTCACCTACCTTCAAACGGTTACCACTTTTTAGCCTTAACACTGTTCATCACACTTAAAGGCTGGGGGACTGGTGTATCACACCTAGCCAGTTCCGCTAGTATACCAACACATATCACCCTTGACCGACAACGCATATCGGACAAGGCTGGGGGACTGGTGTACCACACCTAACCAAACTCGACCAAATAAGTAAACAATGCATCAAGGCAGCCAAGTATTCAGCCTAGGCCGAGTCAGCCTAATTTGTACCGGACCTGGTCAACTTAACCATATAAATGACAACCCTCACATATATGCCGAAAACAACCCAAGTACACAACTTGGGCTGCCATGGACTCAAACTCATAACCGAATAAAGGCTAAAGTAACAACAAAGCGGCCAACCTAGGACAGTGTGCGGCCAGGGACGACATCTGACAAGTCAAGAAGTAAACGGATCAGACCGCTCTTGAAGACTTAATAAAATGGATGCCCTCGCGTTCAATAGGCCTTAAGGGCCTGGATTAGGGCCCAGGCCCACTCACAGCCCAAGCTAGAGCCCAAGTCAAGGTCCGGCCCATGGGATAACCAGACATCATTAATGCTCTATAAATACGCGTGGACCCCAGTAATTAAAGGTACACATTCATTAATCACTGATTTGACCTTCTGAGAGCTTTGACTTACTTGAGCTTCGGAGACTCTTCTGCAGGTAACCCCTCCTGGGTTCACGCTGACATGTATCAACTGGGGAGAGGCCAACTGAGGAGATAGCGGACTACATGGTAAGGTGACATTTGTGCCTAACTTATCTTATTTGTTCTCTGGAACAAAAACACATAACAACAATCTTAAATGTATATTTTTTGGCAATTGGTATATTTTTGGCCTTAATTAATTTTTAACCATAACATTGAAAGCGGATTTACTTACACGAAATTGAATAACATTCAAAATAGTGGATCAATATTTGACTTCAAATGTTATGAGTTGATTATATTGATTTCTACATTCACATTTGAAATAACCTTTGAATGCTAATTAAATGTTTGGGTCAACATGTTGCAAAAAAAAAATCAAAGTAGTAACATGTCACATACAATGAGTGCCAATATATTTTTTTCCTAGAATTATTTTGAAGTGTAACATTCTAAATGAATTTTAATTTAATAGAAATCAAACTCTCTATATAAAGAATGGACCATACAACATTCAAATAGGCAACTAGTATTTGACTTTAGTTGTGATGAGTTCATTATGCTAAGTTCTACATTTACATGTTTAGACCAAATAACATACATGTTTTAAATAAAATATCAAGTGAAGTGATATTTTGCACTTCCATTAAACAATTCCTTTTAGATGTTCGTAATAGCATGCATAACCTTCAAAATAGCAAAGCATTATTGTCTCAGCTCGGTTGGAGTAAGTGATGTTTCTTGCTTTACAAATTTTGGCTTAAAAAAACTTCATTTTTTAAAATAATAAGGAACTTTATACTCAAATAAAATTCTTCAAAACAACAAAGACAATTGTGAAACACATATTCATCATAATGTCAATACCATTGTTGTTAGACATAATTAAATCAAAACATATTGCAACTATTCACATTCAATATCTTGTTAAGTAAGTACTCTTTACTCACTACTACGAGTGTTTATGGTTGTTTATTGTTTCTTACTTGACATATATTATGAATGATGATTAGAAATTATGTCTCAATAGGTCAAATTTCTATTCAATGTTACATTATGAAGTTGTAAACAACTCTTACTCTATCTCTAACAAGAAATTTACTAACATGCAAATCAATTTCTCTATATAGTCAATAGAGGACAACGCATTATGAATAATCAACTAATATTAGACTTTGTGATAAGTTCATTATGTGTATTTTTGTATACATTTGAAAATTCATAAAGGTTACTTATTATACATTGTTATTATTTATTAGGATTAATTAGTCATGTAGTCTCAATTTTGGTTGAAAAATTTTAAGTAGGTTCCCATTTTCATTTTTGTTTAAATAAAGTATAATTTTTGAAAAATTGATTTAATTAGGTCCTTTCTATTAGTACTATCAATGACGTTTAAGTCATTACTACGATCAATTTGTAGTTTTTTTTTTAATTTTTAATTTTTGTAAAATTTTTTGTTCTTCACGTGTCAAGTCCATGGCAACATGGCAAGATAATGCTATGTGTCAATATAATTATCAAATAATTTTTTTATATTCAATTTAGTCTTTATATATGTTCTTTTTCAATTCTAACTTTTTTTAAATTGAACAATGTAGTCCTTCTTCAAATTAAGACCACATTTATTATTAGTATTAAAGCTACACTGATATTTATATTAAAATTAAAATTTTTATTAAATATTTCTAAAATTATTTGTAGACTAACTCACTCCATTTAAAAAATTACTTTTAATCTTATTAAAAGGTGAACTAATAATATAGTAATTTTAAACACTTATTAATGGAACATAGATTTATTTAATAAATATAATAATATTTATATAATAAATAATAAAGTATTGTCTGATTTCAAATAAAATAAAATATAAAATAAATATTTGTCTGACTTAAAAATATTAAAATTTGAAATAAAAATAATTTTAAAAATTAACTTTTATTATATGATTAAAAAATAAAAATATACAATAATTTAAATTATTAATATTTACAAATTAAATTTTAATTATAATTATCCTTATAATAATATTGTAATGCAATATATATTATTTTAATTATTTTAGTTTAATATGTTAAAAATTCAATCTAATAAAAATATCAATATAACATTTATACAAATAATAAATTTGGTCTCAATTTAGAGAAAGACAACATCGTCCAATTTTAAAAAGTTAAAAAGACATATATAGAAACTAGATTGGATATAAAACAATGACATTTGACACTGACACTAACATTACATATGGTACTGATATTACCACTTGACACTAATAATGCCCCATGACACGCCATGGACCTTACACGTGAACAAAAAACAATTTAAAAAAACTTCGAAAAAGAAAAAAACACTATAAACTAACATGTGAGAGTGGTTTATAGGATACTGGTACTTTATTAAGAGAAATGATTATTGCTCCTAGAGTATTGAACTAGGAGTGTTATATGTATGATTTGTTTGGTATGGCAGAGTTGTGGTTTTGATAATGTCCTTGAAATAGGAAAATAAATCATGCCATGCATATCTTCTTATGGTTAGGACAGAAATCAAGGTAGATTAGAATTAGGCCATAGTAGAACACATACTAAATCAACCTAACATGAGCATAGTCTATTATGATTCAATATGACGCGAAAAAATTGAAAAGTAACTTAAAAACTGAACTATTAATCAGTTAGGTCAACAAGATAATTGATTAGAAACCTAATCAATTATAAAATTAATTGAATTGATTACAATTTTCAACACAAGTTTTTAAACATGAAAACTAGTATTCTGTCATTACATTTTTTGAGCAACTGAATTCTGGAAAATTATTTAGAGAAGACATTCTTGGAGCACATAGAAGGGACCAACTAAAGTTCATCAAGATCCCTCAAGATTGGAATCAATTGCACGGATCTTGGCTTGGCAAGATGAAGGAAAATCAGAATTGAACAAGGTGTATTCAATCTGATTAGTGAGCTGTGAATTTTGTATTCTGCTATTTGCTAAAACTTACTGTAAAAGTGATTGTGTTTGACGCAAGTGTGTGTATAGCCTTGCTTAAGTGTTTTCCTTGTCTTAAAGTTAAGATTTTCTAAGTGTTTTTGTAAATCTTGTAATGAGATATGGTGAAAAAGACTCTCTAATTGTGATTTGTCACAGGAAACTGGATGTAGATTCCAAGAAATCAAACTAGTATAAATCTTTTGTGTATGCTCTATCCTTTCTTCTCTTTATTTTGGTCATGGTATAAACAATATAATCGTTAAGCATCATATTACATTGTTGCAATTGTTTTAACAAACTACTTTTTTGAAAATTGTTTAGAAAAGATAAAAATTTAGTTAAAGTTGTCAAAACCAATTCACCCCTTGGTTGTGAAAGACTAGCCTAACTATTTTAACAATGATCTAATTAAATCAATTTTTCAAAAATTTAATTTAATTGAAAAGAAAAACAAAAATTAAAAAATTATTTATAATTTTTTAACTAAACTTATCACTAAATGACTAATTAAACCTATTTATTATCATTTTATCTTTAATTAAATTTATTTTTTATTATAATAAAAAAAATCTGAAATCTAACTGGTCGAACACAGGTACATATACTATCTGGGGATTTCTTCCTGCACCTCCAATATTTCTTTTGCATCCCAAGTATTTTTAAAAATCCAAACCTGCCCTTTGACCACTTGCTACATTAAATGTGAAATTTTGAATCTCCGCATTCTCTCTCTTATTTATTGAAAACGAATCTCCACTCTTTTTTTAACCTAGTGTCGTCCTCACCCCGAAAAGCTTTGTGTCACTCCTTCCTCACACCTCTCTGGTTTCACTCTCCTTCCTCGTGCCTCACTCGTTTTTCTCCTTTGTGGTCTCTCCACTTCTCATCTCCCACATTCCTCTACATTAAGGTCATGTTCATATGCCTTCGTCGTATTTTTTCCTTCTTCGTAGTTATTGTCATGTTTGTCATGCATGTATAGATAGTTATAGGCATTATTTAGTTTATTCGAGGATAGATGTACATGAAAAAAGGTGCCAAAAATTTGAACCACAGACCAGAAGTCAACTTTCACAAGTGATTAAATTATGGAAACCGATTTCCGTAACACACTAGATTTCGAAAGTGACGACTTCCGTAAGAAACTAGTTTCTGGAAGTGGCGAGATCCGTAAGCAACTAGTTTTTGGAAGTGGCGAGATCCTTAAGCAAGTCGTTTCTGGAAGTGACGAGATTCGTAAACAAGCAAATGGTTTCAAGAAGTGGCGAGATCCGTAAGCAAGTGATTTCCGAAAGTGACGAGATTTGTAAACAACAGGTTTGTAGAAGTGACGAGATCCGTTTTCAACTAATTTCCAGAAGTGACGAGATCCGTTTTCAACTAATTTCCAAAAGTGACGAGATCCGTAAACGAATGGTTTCCGAAAGTGCACTACCATAAATAAGAAATAATTTCGGAAGTGCACTTTCGTTTTGAGCTTGAATCGATTCTATGATATATATTTTTTTCCAATATAAATTTTTTAATATTTAATACTTTATTAATGTTTTTTTGTTATGTAAATTTTTTTAGGATTACGTTGTAATTTTAATTTTTAGTTAATTTTAATTTAAATTAATTTTAAAATTAATTAATTATAATGTTAATTAATTATACTTTTGATTAATTATAATTTTGAATAATTATAATTTTAATATATTTTAAAATTTGTTAATACCATTTTTTTCAATACCACTTTTATCAAACTAAAAATATAAAAAAAAATTTAAAATATTTCTGTAACAATAAATAAATATAAAACAAAGATAATTTGGTGAATGGGACGTTTATGGAAATAGGGCATTTTTCGGAAGTGGAGGCAAGTGAAATTGGTGAATTTCGGAAGTCGACTTTAGTGGTTAAGTAAATGTTCAGAAGTCAACTTTTGATTTTTTTTTTTAATATTTTTTAAGTAATTTTTTATATATAGTTTTTGGTCTATATATTAATTTTTTTTAGTATTTTTATGTTTTTATTTCAAATTGTAATTAATTTTAATAGGTAATAATTTTAATTTGTAATAATTTTACTTTGTAATTATTTTAATTTGTTATTATTTTAATTTTTAATAATTTTATTTGTAATTATTTTAATTTGTAATAATTTTAATTTGTAATAATTTTAATTTATAATAATTTTAATTTGTAATTGGGTGCCGTTTTATTGTTTTTAGAAAGTGGGTATTTTCGGAAGTGTGAATAATTTTCGAAAGTGGGTACAAATGATTTTTTTTATATATATTTTTTAAGTAATTTTTTTATTTGTATTTTTTAGTTTTTATGTTAATTATTTTAGTGTTTTTACGTTTAAATTTAAAATTGTAATTAATTTTAATTTGTAATAATTATAATTTTTAGTAATTTTAGTTTTTAATAATTTACTTTGTAATTATTTTAATTTGTATTAATTTTAATTTTTAATAATTTTAATTTGTATTTATTTTAATTTATACTTATTTTAATCTCTAATTAAAAAATTCTGAATTCTGAAAGTCGACTTCCGTTATCTCTTTTCGGAAGTTGACTTCCATAAGTGGGGGCAATTGTTTTTTTGTATTTAGTTTTTCTTTTTAGTTTTTATGTTAATTTTTTTAAGTGTGACAGTTTTCGGAAGTTGACTTCTGGTCAAATAGATTTCGGAGTGCATGGTCATATTATAACATTTACTATCATTTAATTCGTTTGTTGAACCAACCACCAAGTTCCGAAACTTCATCAATGCTTAATTATTACTCTTTCATTATTTATTTTTTAATTTTAATTTAATTTTCAAAGGACATAAATGGAACACTACAAATTTTTGGAGGTGCAGAAGAAATATCAGGGGTGCTGGAAGAAAACCCCATGCTATCTTTACCAAGCCATAAAAAGAGTAGAATGGGCCTCATTCACAAAGCCTACCGCTACAAAAACCAACAATGACAACAAAGTGAACCAACTCCATTTTTTTTTTCACTAGACTTAAATATAAAACTATTTAAAATTGTAAATTAATGATTTGTCGCTTTAACCAAATCCTGATAATGATTAGATGTTGGCATTTGGATATCAAATTAAAAAAAGAATGATACTTCGTGTCAAAGACTAAACTGATCTTTTGCGCCTATATTCTTTTTTATTTTAGACGTTATTGCAAGAGTTATTGGGATTAAACTGTGAATTGGACTAATCAACCATTCTAATTCAAAACTCACTGATTTATTTCCATTACTATTTTATTACGTACCTCCAAAATGGGATAAAACAAAAGACATAAACAAGAAGAGCACTAATGACACTTTTTCTAACATTTTTTGTAATATTTCTATTGATAGTCAACCTTATTCAACACTTTTCTATTGTTTTTTTCTGTACTCTTTTTATTATTGTTTAAAATCTGTTCTCTTTTAAATTTCAATCAATGACAATGCTAGGCTAATTATCTTTTGGGTTCTATTATTGCTTCACTCAAATTTAAATATTTTAATCTTTACAAATTAAAAAGCATCCTTATCCAAACAAAATTGCCACCTTAAAACTTGTCGTTTCATAGCAAAACATGAGTTTCTTCTGTCTCGGCCGGCCAAAAAAAAACTAAAAACTTGTCTGTTACGGAAGAAGTTCCTTCCACCAGACAGAATCTCTTCTTTTCTATTTCTTCTTTCTCTGTTCCCACTTCCCAGTCCAACAAATCAATCATGAACCTTCCATTTCCCGCCATTTTTATCATGTTCATCATCTCCATCCCTTCATCCATCGCCGCCGCCGGCGTCGGCGTCGACGCCATTTCCCGCCTTATTGAGATCCAAGACCGCGAAAGGGCTTCTCCTTCCGTCCAGGAAGCCGCCGCGCGCGGCGTCCTCCTCCGCTTGTTGCCTTCTCACTCCTCTAGCTTCCACTTCCAGATCATCTCCAAGGAATACATATCTATTCTTTTATTCTTGCCGTAGCTTATCGCTGATTCTTAATCTAACCGAAGTCGTTAATGATTTCTTTTTCTACTGTTTTGCTATTAACAGAAGCAATGCGGTGGTGAATATTGCTTCGTTATCAAAAACCTTCCTTCTTTCGGGACACTAGGGGATCCTCAAATTCTGTATGTCTCTTGTGATTTTCTTAACAGCGTGCGAGAGATTTTCGATTGGAATAATTTTTTGTGTTCCGTTATTCATTTGAAAATTATTCTGTTGGCTGAATTCATCGGTGGCGCCATGATTTCTGATGTATAGTTTGATAGCCTAACTTACTCAGTGGACAATCATAACTTACTAGCAGAGTGCTGAGTCATTCTCTTTTCTCTTTTAAAGTACTTTTTTTTATATATTTTTAACTTTCTAAAAGTATTAGTAAAATATGAAAACTTCTTATGCATTATTAGTGGAAAAATATATTTAAATAGATTTTATTTTATAGTTAGGAAATATTTAACTTTATGAAAAATATATTTAAATAACTATATAGAGATTTTATTTTATATTTAAATAACTAATTAATTTTTTGTTTGTTTTAGTTTTATTCCTAGACTTTAAAAGTTTAATTTTAATCATTAAAAATATTTTTATTAAATTAAATTTATAACTTTATTAATTTATTACATTAATTTTGTTAATGTGAAAATGCGTGATAAATTGTTAGTGGTGTCAGATCACAAAGACGATATCATAACTATAATTTGACTCTGTTAATGACAAAAAGTATAGAAAATAAAGTTGATTTAATAGGTACACTTTAAAAGATTAAAATAAAACCTTTAAAATTTAAAAAATAAACTGAAATAAAATATAAATAAAAGGAAGAATATTTAACTAAGTCTTTATCCTAAAAAAAGTAGAGTCTTAATACTTAATAAAATAATAAAACTGTCTTCTCAAAAAAAAAAAATTAAAAATTGTAGTTAGAGAAAAAAAATAAAAAAAAGAGGTAATTTCAATTTCAATTGAAATTTTTTTAGATTGAAAACATGAATTCTTTCAAGAGTGGTCAATATGAATTTTCCCGAGACAAAGTTGAACACACCAATGCTTTTCTGCTAGCATTTCTCTGTAACTCAATCGGAAACTGATGGAGTGGAATTTGTTGCGATGATTTTGAATCCTTAAATAGGATTGAAGGCACAACTGGAGTGGACATAGTGTCGGGTCTGCACTGGTATCTGAAGCATTGGTGCGGTTCCCACATATCATGGGACAAAACCGGTGGCTCGCAACTATTTTCCGTGCCCGATACGGGCTTTCTCCCTCGCATTCCCCACTCTGCAGGGGTCTCTGTTCAGAGGCCTATTCCGTGGAGCTATTACCAAAATGCAGTTACTTCTAGCTGTAAGTTACTTCTTTGTGTGGAATTTGATGTTACATGATTTTGTTTCGTGTTCGTGTGGTGTGATGTTATTGCTTTATCTGGGTGTGGAAGATTCCTTCGCTTGGTGGGACTGGGAAAGATGGGAAAAGGAAATTGACTGGATGGCTCTGCAAGGTGTCAACTTGCCGCTTGCGTTTACGGGACAAGAGGCTATCTGGCAGAAAGTGTTCCAGGTCGCTTTCTTACCAATTTGCATTAAAACAAGTTTGTGGTATGTGTTTGCTATTCTAGCGTCTTTGTGAGGATTGTTTTATAGTTTGATAAAATGGAAATTACCATTAAGGATTTGAGGTTGGTTTCATTAGTTTTGGAAAAATGGAAATTACCATTTTTGAAAATGTTGATCGATATGCTGTGGTTGATTTACCGTTTGGCCTTGTTCAACTTATGTTTTTGTCCGGTAAACTTAGTTAAGTAATGTGTTTGGTCTCCCTCAAAAGTCTGTTTGCTCTCCTACATTTGACTTGAAACCAAGTTTCTATTGAAAACAATGTGATATCAAGGTTGTTTTTAAAAATTCAGTTTGCAAATAAAGTTCATTCAAATATTAGTTTGCAAACTGTAATCAAAACATGCGCTTTGATCGTGTTTGTAAATTCGTATACAGCCTTTTAAAAAGAATCCCACTTTCCGGTGCATGAAACTTAGAAGGAAGAGGCTTGATGGATTGGTGGTGCACTGAAGCACACACTTTTAGGGACTAAAGTTGATTTCATAACTCGTATAAAGGACAAAACAATCATCTTTTTCATCTAAATTGATGTCAGCTTCTTTGACCATTTGATGCTAATGATGAAATGTAGATGAATATCTTGATTTAGGCCTTAATTCTGTAATTTGTTTATTCAAATTATAATATCAGGAGCTCAATAATCTTAGGTATTGTACAGCTTTATTCTGTTCCATGAAGTATTGCTTAGATAGCTATCTGACTTTATATTCAACCTACAGGAGAAATTTAACATGAGTATTTCTGATTTGGATGATTTCTTCGGAGGTCCGGCATTTCTGGCATGGTCACGCATGGGGAATTTACATGGGTGAGTGGAAGGATTCACGAGCATATAGTTCCACTTTTACAGTTCACATGTTTTTAGCTTAATGTTGATGTGTGAAATATCAATATTGGAAAAATTTAGGTTGAAACTAGCATAGTGCATATGTAACTGCTTAAACCTTTCAGTTTCGTTGCAAAATTGTCGAGTTTGAGGTTTTTGGAAAAACCTTTCTCTATGCCTTGATTGTCATTTTTCCTGTTTCAGGATGTCATAGTTTTAGTGAAATGTGTAACTATTTTGAGTGATAATGCAATTCCAGATGGGGTGGACCTCTGCCACAGAGCTGGTTTGATAATCAATTAATCTTACAGAAGAAAATTCTCGCCAGAATGTATGAGCTTGGAATGACACCAGGTACCCATTAGATCGTTATTATTATTATTGACTCCTCCACCTAACAGCAATAAACTATTTTTCGATCTTTATGCAAACTATTGAATGGCCCTGGATTGAAAATTAATATTGTTCTTTTGGTTTAAGTCCTTCTGTGGAAGTAGAATTTATAAATGTTGAAAATTAACTTTCAGTGCTGCCAGCTTTTTCTGGAAATGTCCCTGCTGCTCTAAAATATATATTTCCATCAGCAAAAATAACACGCTTAGGAAATTGGTGAGTACAACTGTGTATGCGTTGAGTTAAACTTGAATTTAGTTAGTCTATTTATGAAGCAATAACACTGGTCTAAGAATTTAATTGACAATGTTTTCAATTCTCACTCAATATATAATTAGGATATTTCTGTAGGAATATTGGAAATTTGATAAGTGTCATCGAAAAGCAATATGCCTATGACCTTTTTCCATTGTGCTATAGGTTTTCTGTAAAGAACGACCTCAAATGGTGCTGCACTTATCTTCTTGACGCAACTGATTCTTTGTTCATTGAGATTGGGAAAGCATTCATTGAGAAACAACTACAAGGTGGGCAGAGTTGTTGGCACAATAAAATGTTAACGGAAATTGTTTTGTATAAATACCCAGATACGAATTTAATTGTATGTGATGTTTTTTATTATGTTTTCACCCAGAGTATGGAAGAACCAGCCATATATATAACTGGTAAGTCTTTCTTCACTCGACTGTTTTAATATTAATATATGTTGTGAAAAAATGTGCAGATAGTAAGCCATAATTGTGAAATTATTTTTCTTGATTTTAGAAAGAAACAATACATTGGTATTTAAAGGAAAAACGAAATCCTAATAAAAGGAAATAAATCTTCTGAAATAAAGAATCTGAATGAGCTCCAAATCTACCAAATAAACTTGTAATCCCATATTTATTATTCAAATCAATTTATATTTATAGTACATTGAATGTGCAATATCTACACCCGTATTGTAACACTCCTTCTCGAGCTGAGGAATAAATGTCCTCCATTCCCTGCTTGGTTATGAGATTATGGAAGTCTGAGGTATTAAGTTCTTTTGTCTACTCATCAGCCACTGGCTGCTTGGATGGAATTATGACATAGCATACTAAACTTTCTTCTAATTTTGCCTTAATGAAGTGTCTATCTATTCCTTTATGTTTTATTCTGTCATACTGAATGGGATTGTGTAATGTTTATTGCTGATTTATTATCATAGTAAACTTCTTGGGTCCCTCCAAATTAATCTTCGAGTCCTCTAAATTTTTAGACATTATAGCTCACATTGATCTTTTATCAACAAGAAAACCTGCATAATTTGCATCAGTGTAGGCTTCAAGAGTTAGTCTTCCATTTCTTTTGAACAGTATTCCCTTTCCAGAGTTGCCCTTCAAGTAATACAGAGTTCTATAAGCAGCTTGAACATGAGATTCCTTCAATTCATGTATAAATTGACTAATGACACTTACTAAATGAGCAATGTCTGGCTGTGTGTGAGCCAAATATATTAGTTTTCCAACCGGTCTTTGATACATCTTTTGGGATTCATTGGAGTTGATACCGGTCTGCACCGAATTTCCCCAGTTTCTGCCAGCAAGTCAGTTACATATTTTTGCTGAGATATGAAAATTCCCAGGTTAGAATAGGCTACTTCAATCCCTAAAAATACTTTAATCTTCCTAGCTCTTTCAGTTCAAATTATTGGACTAGTATCCGTTTCATTCTTCCTTCTCTTTTTCATCATTTCTAGTCACTATAGTATCATCAAAGTAAATTAGAAGTACTGTTACCCCCTCTTTCCCGGAATGTTAGTAAACAAAGTGTGATCTCCTTGATTTTGTTTGTAGTCAAATCCTTTCATAGCTTTTGTGGATCTTCCAAACAAAGCTCTAGGAGATCGTTTCACTCCATAAAGAGTCTTTCGTAGTCTGCATACTTTTTTTCTTCTCTTTCAAACCAGTTGAATATTCATGCAGATTTCCCCTAGGTTTCTGATAGAACACTTGAGGAGGAGGGGCTGATACAGCAGGAAAAAAAGAGTGAAGAAGACCGTGTTAGTGGAAGGCCCAAAATATGGAAGGTTTACTCTAGGAGGAAGAAAATAGACCCAGAGAATATTAATTAGTTAGGAAGGGTAATGACGTGGAAAAAGAATACAAGTATTTGAGAGGGGAAGAAAGAGAGAGGTGGGTACGGAGAGTTTGTTATGAAATAGGGAACGGAGAGTGGTCTCTCTGGAGGAGTCATAGACTCTGGAAAGATACTATACTGTCTTACACTTGGTTTGCTCATTTTCACATATTCAATAATACAGTTTCCATACACTATCATTTTCTGTTCTGTTTTGAATTGATTTTGCTGTCATAGACCTATCAGTTTCCATGGAGAAACACATTTTTATCATCATAATGCAGAAGTTTCCAATCAAAGTTGTAACTAAAGGCAAAAGAATCCTTACAATATCCATTTCAGCAATTGGTGCAAAAGTCTTTTTTAGTAGTCTATTTCATAAGCTTGAGTGCATCCCATGGCGGCCATCCTCGATTGTACCTTTCAATAGATCCGTTAGCCTTATATTTTACTATAAATATTCATTTGCAATCAACAATATCCTTTTCTTTGGGTTTGTCAACAATTTCCCAAGAACTATTCTTTTCCAATGCATCCGTCTCCACTTTCATGGCATCTCTCCATTCTTGCTTTGTCAAAGCTTCAGTAATAGTGTTAGAAACAAGAAAATTCAAACTAACGATGAACTTTTATGGTTAGCTGATAATCTATCTAGAGAAACATAATATGCTATCTAATTATGTTTGAATAGCTAGATGCTTTTTACCTGACATTTTGAAATATGTAAACTCTTACCATTAAATGGTTGAGTTTTACTCAGAATCCATGCAGTTACTGTAAATAAATGTCAAAACTAACAACTTCTGGAACTTATTTACGTCTTTTACAGGAAAAGTTTATTTTTATACTTTTGTTGAAAACTATTAGTGTAGAGCCAGCTGTTACTCTTTAAACAGCTGTCATTCTGTTATGCTTAGTTGATATACAGCTGTCAATCTGTTGTTAATTTGTTAGTATTGTTGTGTATAAATACGTGTTATACTCTATTGTAAAAGTAAGTAACATCTATTCAACATATTCAGTTTTCCTATGTTGAAAGTGCTTCTCCTCTTATGTTCTTACTCTTTTCTATTATGGTATCACGAGCCCAAAATCTCCACTAATGGAGTTGTCGCATCCTACTTTCTCAACCTCCTCCATTCCTTCTTTTCATCCCATCTCTGAGAAGCTGAGTGAGTCCAACTTTCTTTTATGGCAGCACCAAGTTGAACCGGTGATCAAAGCACAAAAACTGCTGAGATTTGTTGTGAGTCCTGTTATTCCTATGCGGTTTGTTACTGAAGATGATCGTGCAGCAAGCAGTGAGAATCTAACGTACTCAACTTGGGAACAGCAAGACCAAGTCCTTCTATCGTGGCTTCAATCAACGCTTTCTTCTTCAATCTTGTCTTGATTGATCGGTTGTGTACATTCGTATGAAGTTTGGGATCAACTTCATGACTATTTTCAAAAACAAACGCTTGCGAAAGCTAGATAGTTACGAACAGAACTTCGCACCACGACGCTTGAGCAAAAATCAATGTCTGAGTTTCTTCTTCGCATTAAGTGTTTGGTTGATGCTCTTAGCACTTCCGGTGATCCTGTTTTGCCTTGCGAACATCTAGATGCTATTCTTGAAGGTTTGCCAGAAGATTATGGACCGATTATATTGGTTATCGAAAGCAAATTTGATCCTCTTCCGATTCATGAGGTTGAGGCGCTGCTCCTTGCGCATGAGTCCCGTTCACAAAAGTTTGTTCGAAAGAAGTTACTCGAATCTCCTTCGATTAACGTTGCTCAAGACGGATCCAGTTACAATCTCCAAACAACTCCGTTCTCTGGTCCAGCATTTCAATAACACATACTCTGTTAATAGAGACAATCCTGGCTATATTGGCAATTCTAATCGGTCTGGCAATTTTGATCGAATAACCACTGTATATAATGCGGAGGTGGTGGTTTTAGTCATGACACTCGTGGTCGTGGAGGCAACGGCAGAGGAAGAGGTCGTTATGCAAACTTCTAGTGCCAAGTTTGCTTGAAATTTGGCCATACTGCAGTTGTGTGTCATTATCGGTTTGATTTTGATTATCAACCTAACTCAACGTTAATCCTTCAAGAGCCTGTGTTTTGCAATTCTTCAAGCACGTCAGATGTTCGACAGAATGTGTCACAGACCAAAGATGCTGTTCCAAGTGCCATGCTCCTTAACTTTGAAAATCAGGATCCAAACCTTACTACTACCTCTGTCTTCATACTGTAAAACTCATGGTATTGTTCATAGGCTTATCTGTCCTCATACACATCATCAAAATGGTGTTGTTGAGAGGAAGCATAGACATATTGTTGAGTTGGGAATGACTCTTCTTAAGCAAGCCTCTCTTCCAATCAAGTTTTGGGAATTTGCCTTTCAAACCTCTGTTTACTTAATCAACAGGTTGCCCACATCCTCCTTACAGTTTCAAGTTCCTTACACTGTCCTGTTTCACAAATCTCCTAATTAGGCCTTTTTGAGAAACTTTGGTTGCTCTTGTTATCCCTTTCTACGTCCCTATAACAAACACAAGTTGGAATTCAGGTCTCATGAATGTATATTTTTAGGCTATTCTCCTTCTCATAAGGGCTATAAGTGTTTGTCACCTAGTGGTCATTTATATGTTTCCAAGGATGTTGTCTTTAATGAATTGAAGTATCCTTTTCATGACTTATTTCCCACCATTAGTAATAAATATGTTGTTTCTCCCATTGTGGATAGTTTGCCCAATGCCAATATTCCCATTGTTTCGTCTTCTCCTTCTACTCTAGGTGTAACAAGTCAGTTTTCTCCACCCACCAATACTACTTCTGTTGTTATTCCTCATGAGCCAGCTGTTACTGCTCCTGTTTCTGGTCAGTCTCCAGGTTCTGTGAGTCATTCTCCTCTTCCTCATTCCTCTCACAAAATATACATCCTATGCAGGTCTAAAGCTAGAGTTCTTAAAGCCAAAGTTCACCCTTCTCTTTTGTTAACAACCTGTGAACCCAACAATGTGAAACAGGCCCTTGCTGATCCTGAGTGGTTTGCTGCTATGAAACAAAAGTTTCAAGCTCTTATTGATAATAATACTTGGGAGTTAGTTGCTCTTCTGAATGATAGACAACCAGTGGGTTGTAAGTGGGTTTTTCGAATAAAAGAAAATGATGATGATTCTATGAACAGGTACAAAGCCCGCTTAGTGGCTAAAGGATTCCATCAAGTTGCAGGTTGTGATTTTACTGAGACATTCTCTCCTGTCATAAAACCTGTTACCATTCAATTGATACTTACTCTTGCTACTAACAAGTGGGATTTGTTTGAACTCGATGTTAATAATGCATTCCTAAATGGTTCTCTTCAAGAAACTATATATATGCAACAACCTCCAAGGTTTGACAGTGGTGATATATCTCTAGTTTGCAGACTTAATAAAGCCATATATGGTCTTAAGCAAGCCCCGAGGCAGTGGTTTCAACGTCTAAAACAGATTCTGCTACAACTTGGTTTTGTTGATAGCAAGTGTGATCCTTCTTTGTTCATTTACAGGGATAACAAGAGTACTGTGTATGTTTTAATATATGTGGACGACATCATAATTACTGGCAGCTCCTTTTCTCTGATTCAACGCTTTATATCTCAGTTTCATTCTAACTTTTCTCTTAAACAATTGGGTAAATTGGATTACTTTCTTGGTATAGAGGTTAAGTCTCTTCTTGATGGCTCTCTTGTTTTGACTCAAAGTAAGTATATTAGAGATCTCTTATAAAAGACTAAAATGGTTGAAGCTCAATCTGCTTCATCACCTATGACAACGCACTGCAAACTCAGTAACATGGGACATATTATTTTCATGACCCCTCTTTACAGGTCAGTTGTTGGTGCCCTTCAGTATGTTACTGTAACTCGCCCCGAATTAAGCTATGTTGTTAATAAAGTGTGCTGGTTTATGGCTACTCCGTTGGATTCGCATTGGGTTGCTGTCAAGCGTATTTTGTGATACTTAAAAGGCTCTGTTAGTCATGGCTTACATATTCAAGCAGCTCCTTCCTCCAAACCGTTTCTCATCAAAGCTATATGTGATTCGGATTGGGCCTCTGATCTTGATGATCGACGTTCTACGTCAGGGGCTGCAATCTATTTTGGACCCAATCTTGTCTTTTGGTGGTCGAAGAAACAGACTATTTTTGCTAGGTCCTCCACTGAAGCAGAATATCACTCTTTAGCAAGTGCTGCAGCAGAAATTACCTGGATCCAAACTCTTCTTGCTGAATTAGTTGTTTCCTCCGTTGTGCCAGCTTTATATTGTGATAATCAGAGTGCGGTTGCTGTCACTCACAATCCAGTTTTACATTCTCGCACCGAACACGTGGAAATAGATGTTTTCTTTGTCAAGGAAAAAGTCTTAACTCAGCAGCTTCAAGTTTTTCATATACATGCAACAGATCAGTGGGCTGATGCCTTAACTAAGCCTCTGACTCCTAGTCGTTTTCTGTTTTTATGTTCCAAACTCAATGTTGTTGATTCACTTTGTAATTCTCAACCCCATTGAGTTTGTGGGGAGCTATTAGTGTAGAGCCAGCTGTTACTCTTTAAACAGTTGTCATTCTGTTATGCTTAGTTGATATACAACTGTCAATCTGTTGTTAATCTGTTAGTATTGCTGTGTATAAATACGTGTTATTACTCTATTGTAAAAGTAAGTAACATCTAGTCAACATATTCAGTTTTCCTCTGTTGAGAGTGTTTCTTCTGTTCTTACTCTTTTCTGTTAAAAACAATCACATTCAATGCACAGAAGTTTGAAGACACGAGTACTTTTACTTTATTTTATCATTAAAATATCTTTTCAGTTCATTAAAAATTATCAGTGTATTTTGAATTGTGATTGTGATTGTGATTTATATGCATATGCTTCATCTTACTATCGGCTGTTCATAAAGAAAACCCTGATTTCATTAACAAAGAGTATGTTGGACTAATCCCAGTGATACTTTTGACGAGAACACCCCACCAATTGATGATCCAGAGTACATTTCATCATTAGGTGCAGCAATTTTTAAAGGATTGCAGAGTGGTGATGATGAAGCTGTTTGGCTGATGCAGGTAATAGAAATGAGTTTTTTTTTTATTAGTTAACCTTGATTTGATGCTGCTAAGTGCTAGCTTTGGTATATAAGCTTAGATTTTCATGGAAGTAGACTCGTGAATCCACCAACTCTTAATGGATCCTACTGCTTCTATACAGGGGTGGCTGTTTTCATATGATCCCTTTTGGAGACCTCCTCAAATGAAGGTTATATTCATAATATTTGACCTCTGAACTCTATTGCATATTTTCACCGAAAGCTTAAAATAAACAAAGTTGTCTTAGATCTGTCTAAGCAAACTATTTTTTCCAACTTAGTTTATTTTTGTCCTTTGCAAGGATTTCAATTATATTGGTTTTCTCAACTAAAATTTGATTGTTGCTTAGAATCTCCATTATGCATAGAGACTATAGTTAGTTTCCTTTTTCTTCCATCTGTGCTTGTACAAGACAACGGCTTGAATAATCCATATACATGTGTGGACAAATGTATTTATTAGACAGTATAAATTCTTTCTAGAATAGTGTTCACTCTGGTTGTTCCTTCTTAATTAATTATGATTCATATGTGATTCTTATTTTCAGGCCCTTTTACATTCTGTTCCTGTTGGAAAGCTGGTGGTTCTAGACCTATTTGCTGAAGTAAAACCCATTTGGGTTACCTCAGAACAGTTTTATGGAGTTCCCTACATCTGGAAAGTCATTTTCCATTTTATATTTATAAATAAATATAATGGTGTCATTCCTGGCTGTGACATGCTATAACTTTTGTCTATAACTATGCAACAGGATATTAAAACTTTGGAATTCATTAATTTGATAGATAGATATATTTATTTGCTTATTGATTTGATGTATAAATAAATTTATGTAATGTTATTATTATTGACTTGGTGTGTTATGCCTCACAGGTGTATGCTGCACAATTTTGCAGGAAACATTGAAATGTATGGGGTATTAGACGCGATAGCATCTGGGCCAATTGATGCACGCACAAGTATTAACTCAACAATGGCAAGTTATTCATTTTTATTGTTGACTCAATTTTATATTTACTTTCTCACTATTGAATTATATGAATGAAGTGAGGATAGATAGATAAAGAAAACAATAACAAAAATGAATATTTCTCAACAATAAAATGTTAAATTAAATTGATGTCCTGTAGTATATATGATTACGGTTTTATATAAAATATATATATATATATATATATATATATATATATATATCTTTCAATTTAGTCTAAGCAATAAACACTAAACTCTTAGCATATTTTCAAAAGCAAATTAAGCTTTCCCATTTAAAATTAGTTTTTGAAACCAAAATTTATTTTGTAAATACTTCAAAAGCGGTTTAAATTAATTTAAAAACTGAATTTTGAAAGAAAAATAATTTAAATCCAGTTACGTTTATGTTTAGGCATTTTTCATGAACAGTTACGTTTTCCAAGTTAGAAGTTGGTGTATCTATGAACATAATAAATATAATCTCTTTGAGATCTACTATCTACAGTGTAGTTTACTGTTCAAACATGGTTTGAGTTGAAAAATGTCATTTCTCGTTCAATGTGGTCTGCTGCCCAGCGTGAGAGATATATTCTCAATCTCTTATCTTTTCAACTCCCATCAAAATTTGAATCACGCACTATGTTATAATTACTTTCACAAAGTCACTCTGCTAATAACTTTTCATATTTATTATTACCAATTTGATTTAATGAAGGTTGGAGTTGGAATGTCTATGGAAGGTATTGAACAGAATCCCATTGTCTATGATTTGATGTCTGAAATGGCATTTCAGCACAAGAAAATTGATGTTAAGGTAAAATGAGAGAATCTTTGGTGTAAAGAGGTTGCCTTTATTTACTCATGGTTTTCCTATATTCTGCTAGGAGGATCACATGTAACCTGAGAAACTCCCCATAATGTGGGTGACCAGTTCTGTTGAATGTGAAATGTACTTTTATTGTTTGCAAGTTTCATTCTGGAGACACTTTCTCCCAAACCAATTTCATTATCCACCTCTACTAGGTAATTTTTTGGACTTATACATAATTCCAACTTGTTGTCTTCTATCTCTCCTCCTATGCATGCAAATCCATGTTTACAGAACAACAGAATATTTATGAACCCCATGTTGCTGATAATTTTGATCCATAGCTATATCTTTTCCTTAACCACGAGTAAAATCAGCGTAACCATGGAAACAATATAGAAATCAAGTATATTCCTTTGGCAATACTTTTTGTCATGCTTATATCTATGTATTGTTCATTAGTGCTCTGATACAACAACGGTAGGAGCCCATTTAGCTTACCATAGCTCTGTCGTTTGTCCTTTACTAGTGAGTTTGGTCTCTGCTGTTAATATCTGAAGTTGTAAGCACTGCACACCTGCCACTGAATCCATATTTTCTTTTATTTGTTTTATAACATGTAGGACAATAAATAAATACTAAATAGACATGCATTATATGACTTCTGTGTTTCCAACATTGTAAATGTTTTCTTTTCCATTATCATCTATCTACTTTTGTTCCCTATACCCGTGCATCTGGTTCATAGAAAAATGCTTCTTTTATTTCATATCTATCTTCAGTCTTCACTAACTTGGTAATGCTTTTAGATTGAAATACATGAACGTTTCTTTTTCAGGCATGGGTTGACTTGTATTCAACTAGACGATATGGACAATCACTTCCTTTAATACAAAAGGGATGGAATGTCTTATATCACACCATTTATAATTGCACAGATGGAGCCTATGTAAGTACTTGATCGAAACTTATAACTTTCCTCGGATTAACAATTTCTTCCAGTTAATCCTGGAAAAGAAGACCTTCTATGTGATTGTGTTCAACTTCTACTGATCCTCATTTATTGCCTTCCCCTTTATACATACTTCATTTTCATTGTATGATACATCCAGATTGATAATACGTTTCATACACTTCACTAAAGTGTCGAATTTTTTCTTCTTAGACACTTCTCTAACACAATGTTAATGTTAATGTTAAAGACGACAGAAATGATTTTTTTCAGATGTTAAAGTCACAAACTTTTTGTGTAAGCTTCTATTTTTCCTTTATACAAGCAAACAGTCTATTTTGCATTTACAGTTTCTCTTGACCGCGACTTTTTAGTTTTCTCTTCTGTTTAAAATTGTCTTTAGATGAACTCGAGTTACTTTAGGTGAACTTGATTGAGAGGGTATCTTGTTCGATAATAATCTTCAACAAGCTGGTGGCATGTTTTAAATGAATTGTACCCTATTTTTTCTTTTTTTTAAATTTCAAATCGATGAATTAGATATATTTTTGTATTAAGAAATAATGTGTTCCTATTTTTATGTTTGACTAACTTTTTTTATAAATGATTTTAAATATATAAATCTTAATCATCAATGGACTGTGTCTGTGCTTCACATGTTTATAAGGCAGGAAAACAAATGATACGTCACATTTTTCGCCAGTTTATTTTCTAATAAACTTTTTCATAAATGACAACCTTAATTGTACATCTTATGCTAGTCCTAGACAGTAATGCATAAGTTCGTATCGTATATCAAATAAAAGTTTGACCAGTTATTCTTGTGTGTGGAAACAGGACAAAAACAGAGATGTCATCGTAGCATTCCCTGATGTTGACCCTTCCTTAATTTCAGTACAGCATGATCAGTCTCATCACTATGACAGGCCCTCAGCAACATTTATCAAGGAAACGACCGATACATTTGATCGACCACATTTATGGTATTCAACTTCTGAAGTAATCTATGCATTGGAGTTATTTATAACTAGTGGAGATGAACTTTCTAGAAGTAAAGCTTACAGGTGAGACTGAGAGAAGTTGGTTGTATTATGATTTTTTCTCCTGTTTCAGCACTTAGCTACATGTAACTCGTTGTTTTGTCTTACTATATGTCGAGGTTTTTATCCAGATCCATCATGTTTATTCTTTACCCAGGTATGACCTAGTTGATCTGACTAGACAAGTCTTGGCAAAATATGCAAATGAATTGTTCTCTGAGGTCATAGAGGCATATAAATCACAGGATCTCCATAGAATGACCCTTCTCAGCCAGAGATTTCTGGACCTTGTGGAGGATTTGGACACACTGTTGGCTTGCCATGATGGGTTTCTTCTGGGACCTTGGTTAGAAAGTGCAAAGCAACTAGCTCAAAATGAAGAACAGGAGAGACAGGTTTGATTTACTGTAATTGGCACAAAAAATTGAAAATTCCCTTGTTCTATTCTTCTATTGATGTGACCTAAATGTTTGTAGTTTGAGTGGAATGCTAGAACGCAAATCACCATGTGGTTTGACAACACAAAGGAAGAAGCCAGTCTGCTTCGTGACTACGGTATGAATAACAATTAATTACTTGCTATGCTATTAAACCTTGCTTCACTGGGTAGGATGTGTTAGCCTTTTTTACAGCAACATTTTGCCATGTTTGAATAAACTAGAGAAAACAAAACATGAACAATCTCTTTTCTAAATTTAACTGAGTTTATTAATTTATAGAAATTTGTCATTTATTTATTCAAAAGTTTATTTTTAACTTATACATGAATTATTTTAACTTATAATATTTTTTGGGCTAAATATGTTTGCAATCCTTAAACTTGGACGAAGAATTGGTATTCGTCCGTGTCCCATTGATACACTTTAGTCTCATACTTTAAAAATGAATGAATACAGTCCTTTTAACTTTAAAATTTTCTTTTACGTATTAAATGGCATTTCAGGTTAGCATTTGAATTGGTAAGTGTCAAATGGTATAAATAGCTCAAACTCCGGTCTAAATATTGTTTGACATGTCAGAAAAACTTAATGCAGTTGGGTTAGGAGATTATATTTATTCATTTTTAAAGTTTGAATATTAAACAGGGACAAATTTCAATATTGCGTCAAAGTTTAGGGTCTAAACATATTTAACTCTTTTTTCTTTCTTCGTATAAGTACTTCTACAAAGGATTACACAGATAGGATTTATAAAGTTAAGGCTTGTATACCTTTTGCTTTTGCTTTTGTAAATGGTAAGCACTCCCCTTTCTTAATGAAGAGCTTCTCTGGAACCCACAGAGAAAAGGGAAATAAATCAATTAATAGAAATGTTATGTATAGTAATGTTACTTAACCTTCATCAACGCAGGAAACAAGTACTGGAGCGGGCTTCTGCATGATTACTATGGCCCCAGAGCTGCTATTTACTTTAAATATTTAAGAGAAAGCTTAGAGAGAGATGAAGATTTCAAGTTAATTGAATGGAGGAGGGAGTGGATAAACCTTACAAATGAATGGCAAAAGAGTAGGAATATTTTTCCAGTGGAAAGTAAGGGAGATGCTCTAATCACTTCTCGGTGGCTCTTTAACAAATACCTGAACCTCACCAATCCTGAAACAAAGCTTATACAAGAGTAAACAATAAAATCTCAACAAGCTATTCTTACATGTATAAGAAACCAAGACTTTCTCCAGATTTTCAATTCCCATAATCTCTTGCCAAATTTCTTTTTCAAACTTACTTTGCCAATGCGGAAAGGAAACTATAGTTTTCCAGTTCCTGCAAATTGCAAAACATCAGGCAAGTGTGCCAGTTATTCCTTTATGCTACTAGAGATGGCAAATAAACTCGTCCCCGTGGGTATTGTCCGAACTCATTTCCGTTTTAACGGGGAATTCCCGCATTGACTGGGTATGGGTATGGGTATGGGGAATCCCCGACTTTTTCAATTGGGTATGGGGATGGGTATGGGGATGTACATATCCCCGCCATAATACCCGTCCCCGCCATATCTTCGTCTCTATTTAAATTATTAAAATATTCATAATTAATTAAGTAAC